>Ga0268283_1000168_pt1 | contig 63047 bp, 45 predicted proteins | sample saktaG_13_FD_190140 | JGI IMG/M metagenome (GOLD analysis project Ga0268283, IMG submission 190140) | Saline water microbial communities from Sakinaw Lake, British Columbia, Canada - sak_2013_06_06_36m | ecosystem: Environmental > Aquatic > Non-marine Saline and Alkaline > Saline ...
GGTGAGACTTTAATCTAAGATAATGATATTCAAGGCCTTAACTACATATTGTTGATGTTTTTATGATAAAGTTATTAACATTATATGTTGATAATCAGATAGTTAAAAAAATGTCATGTACTAAGAACATAACCATAAAATTCAATTGGTAATTGGTAATTGGTAATTGGTAATTGGTAATTGGTCATTGGTCCTTGGCAACTTTCCATATCGAGTCCAGCACCGTTCCATCCACCCACTTCACCACGGCGACAACCTCGTCGGTGAATTTAGGCTTGGCGGGGACACCGCAGATTTTCTCGGCTTCGGCTTTCAGCTCTTCAATGGTTTTGATGGGCAGTTTTGAGTTCTTCATCTTTTCGATCAGGTCGGTGCGGAGCGGGTTGATGGCAATGCCGCGTTCGGTCACGATCACATCGATGAGTTCGCCGGGGCCGCAAATGGTGGTCACCTGGTCACGGATCACCGGCATCCGGTCGCGGAAGAGGGGTATGGGGAGGATGACGCATTTCCCGAAAAGGGTGTTCTGCCAGCCGCCGATCCCATGGAGCAGGTATCCATCGGAATGGGTGACCACGTTGGCGTTGAAATTGACATCCACCTCCGTGGCGCCGAGAATCACGATATCGACGATGGAGGAAAAATTTCCCTTGCCATGATAATTGTAGCTTGTGAACGGGCTGGTCCAGGTATGGTGCGTGTTTTCGCGCATGGAGCGCACACCGTCAAGGTCGAAGGTTTGTCCGTCGAGGATGTATTCCACGAGACCCTCTTCGAGCATCTTTACCAGGTACTTGTTGCTTCCGCCACGGGCAAAACGGGCTTTCCACTTGCGTTCGCGGAGGATCTCCGAAAAGTAGATGCCGATGGAGAGTGCTGTGCCCCCGGCTCCTGCCTGGAAGGAAAAACCATCGTAGATCAGTCCGGCCTCGTCGCAGAATTTTGCCGACCATTCAGCCAGCAGCAGCCGGTCAGGACTTTTCGTAATCTCGGTTGTACCGCTCACGATTTTTTCGGGGATCCCGATTTTATCCACCACCACCACATAATCCACGTTGTTCCCATTGATCTGCCAGGGAAGGCAGGGGAAGGGGATGAGATTGTCGGTTACAATGATCACCTTGTCGGCATACTGGGAATCGGCCAGTGCAAATCCAAGCGGGCCGCATGCGGCAGGTCCGTTCACTCCATTGGCATCTCCAAAGGGATCGGCTGTGGGTGCAGCGATCACGGCAATGTCGATATGCACTTCGCCGTCCTGAACAGCCTGGTATCGTCCGCCATGCGAACGTAAAACCCCGAGCCCCTTCATTTTTCCTTCCGATGTAAATCGCCCGAGGGCGCCATTCATGCTGCCTTCGATGTGGTTGATGGTGCCATCTTCGAGATATTTGGTCATGGGTTCATGGCAGGGAAAGGAGGCGGATGGATACCACATCAGGTCTTTGATCCCCAGTTCATGGGCAATGTCGAATATCTGTGTGGCCACAAGATCGCCGTTGCGGAAATGATGGTGAGTTGAAATGGTGATCCCGTCGCGCAATCCGGCTTTCAGCAAGGCCTCCTTCAGGTCGGGTAACACTTTGTTCCCGTCGGCCGGGTAATCCATGCAACTGGCAATTTTTGGCGCAGCGCGAAAGCCTTCGGGTTTGTATTTTCCAACACCCATATAGGGGACAGATGGTTTGCCGTTAATCACCGTGGGTACGATACGGCCGGCTGCATTGGTGACCAGTTTATCAAATTTGCTCATAGGTTTCCCTCCAGTTTTCAACGAGTTTGTTCATTTTCAGTGCGAGGTTGATGGTGTTCAGGGCCCGTTTCACCACCGGCGGATCGATCATTTTCGTGCCCAGCGACACAACTCCCAATCCCTGTTCCTGTGCCTTATGGAAGGCGAAGACGATCTTCCTGGCCTTATCGATCTCTTCGGAAGTAGGGGCGAAGGTTTCGTGGATCACCAGGATCTGCCGGGGATGGATGCATCCCATGCCATCGAAACCCAGCGCTTTTGAACGGATCACATTCTGACGCAGTCCCTCCATGTCGCCCACATCGGAGAATACCGAATCGATGGGCTGGAGTCCGGCGGCACGGGCAGCGTTGACCACCATGCTTCGGGCAAAGAAGGATTCGGTGCCTTCGGCTGTGCGCCTTGTCCCCAGGTCGGCCGTGTAATCCTCGAGCCCGATGGCCAGGGCCACGATGTTCGGAGCTGAACTGGCGATAGCAAAGGCATTTATCACACCCAGGGCGCTTTCGATGATCGGCATGAGCCAGACTTCGAATGACCAATGACCAATGACCAATGACGAATTACGCTCGAAGATTTCCTTAATTCTATTGTTGACTGCGTGGATCTGATCGGGGGTTTCGCATTTAGGCAGGAGGATCAAGTTGACATTATAAGGGATAAGATATTCCAGGTCCTCGATCCCGCGTTCACCCTGGTTGATACGGACCATCCGTTCGGCGCCATAGAAATCAATTCCGCAAAGGGCATTGCGCACCAGGAACCGGGCCTCATCCTTTTTTTCAGGGGCCACGGCATCTTCAAGGTCGAGAATAATGCCGTCGGGCTTGTGGATGCCGGCATTGATCATCAGACTGGGCGAATTCCCCGGTAGGTACAGCCGCGAAAAACGATTGCGGTCTTTGGTGGTGGTGTACCTGTTTTCCTCCAGGAATACCGGGAGAAAGTTCTTTTCTGTTTTGATAAGTTTTTTAACTGCAGCTTCAAGGCGTGCAGCAATGACCAGGTATAATGCGCCTGAATCTTCAATCTTCACATTGGCGTTCTTTATTCCGAAGAAATCAAGAATAGTGAGCGTCTCTTTCCGGATTTGTTCTCCGTACATCACGGTCACTTTTGATTCGACCTGAAGCTGAATTCCTCCCTGATCAGTCAATTCGAGGGTGACAAAGCAATCGGAGCGAACCCCTTTGCCTTTGTTACCGGTTGTAGCAATTGTCCCCATGCTTTGGAAGTGTTAGATGATTCACAGCAAAAATATGCAGAATCTTGCGGTTTGCACAAAAAAATATCAGTGAATCACTGATAAATTTTGCTGGTCTGGCAAAACTTCTTTCTTTATTTTTGTGAACCACATAAGCTAAACCAGCTTTTACTTATTACACATGAGATTCCTTTCCCTCGACGTCGAAACTGCGAATTATGATTCATCCACGATCTGCCAGATCGGCATTGGTAAATTTGAATGCGGGGAATTGGTGGATACCTGGGAAACACTGGTTGACCCTCAAAGTTCATTTCACTGGAGCAACATCCGGGTTCATGGCATTACAGAGGAAATGGTATTGGGTGCACCGGCTTTTATTGAGGTTTATCCGGTCCTCAGAAAACTCCTGTCTGAAAATATTGTCATACATCACACCCCGTTTGATCTTCATGCCTTTAACAGGGCATATTCCCGGTTTAACCTCAAGCCAATCAACATCCGATGGCTCGATTCATCCAGGATCGTACGTCATACCTGGCGTCAGTTCTCAAAAAGCGGGTACAGTTTATCCAATGTGGCAGGTCACCTGGGTATCGAATTCCGTCACCATGATGCTTTAAAGGATTCTGTGACCGCCGGAAGAATTGTTCTGGAGGCTTGCCGGTTGACTGACCGCAGAGTAACTGACTGGTATGAGCTATTTAAAACTTATTCTAAATAATCGTACGAATAATTTATTTTTGCATCTGTTCTTAAATTCTGAAAACAATGCGGCGAAAATCAGGTACCCGTTCAAAATCAGGCTCAGCAAGGAGTTCCGGTAGAGGGAAGCGGTCAGGGTCGGGAACGGGCAGGAGATGGTTCGAGAGCAATATCTTTATTGCCCTTTTCCTGAAGTTGCTCCTGGTGCTGGTACTTCTTTTCCTTTCACGCATCCTGTTTTATCTTTTCAACCTCGGATATTTTTCGAACCTGGGCTTCCAGGATGCGCTGCGCATTTTTGTTATCGGGCTTCGTTTCGACATCTCAGCATTGCTCATCATCAATGCGCCCTTCATCGTCATGAATTCGGTCCCCTTCAAATTCAGGTACAACCGGGTTTGGCAGGGCATCGCCAATGGGTGTTTTTACTTTATCAATACAGTGGCGCTGATGACCAATTTCGGGGATACCATCTATTTCAGGTTTACACTCAAGCGTTTGACAGCTGATTTTTTTACCTATGTCGGTGTCGGAGGGGACTTTAATAAATTAATTCCCCAGTTTTTACAAGATTTCTGGTACATCGCCCTGATCTGGATATTGTTCGTAGCCATCCTCATCTATATTGGTTCCCGGTTTAGAGCCGCCGGTTCAAGTGCAGGGAAAAAGGGATTTGATTTTCAGTTTTACTTCTTGAATACCGTGTTGTTTGCTGTGATTCTGGCACTCGCGGTTATCGGCATCCGGGGAGGACTACAGCTACGCCCCATCGGGCTGGTCACCGCCGGCAATTATACCTCAGCCAAAAATCTTCCGCTGGTTCTGAACACCCCCTTTTCAATCGCCAAAACCGTGAACAAGGAGCGGCTGAAAACCATCAAGATATACAAGAAGGAGGTTGACCTGGCCAAGGTGTATACTCCGGTGCAGGCAGCAAAAACGGGTGATTTTAAAAACTTCAATGTGATGATCATCATCCTCGAGAGTTTTTCGCGCGAGCATATCGGGATCCTGAACCATTCATTGGAAAACGGGCGCTACCAGGGGTTCACACCCTTTATGGATTCTCTGATCAGGAACGGCTACTATTTCGATGCCTTCGCCAACGGGAAGACCTCCATCCAGGGAATTCCCGCCATTTTATCGGGGATCCCGTCGCTGATGAACGAATCATTCATCCAATCGAGCTATGCAGCAGGGAAATTTTCGAGCATTGCCGGCCTTCTCAAGCCAAAGTCCTACACGACGGCATTTTTTCATGGGGGAACCAACGGCACGATGGGGTTTGATTCCTATACCAAACTGGTCGGGTTCGACCACTATTTCGGCCGCAGTGAATACAATAATGAAAAGGATTACGACGGGAAATGGGGTATCAGGGACGAGGAGTTCATGCAATACACCGCGAGGAAAATCAACGGGCTGAAACAACCGTTTGTCGCGGCTTTTTTCTCCCTCTCCTCGCATCATCCCTATTATGTTCCGGCAAAGTACATCAACATTTTCCGCAAAGGGAAACTGCCCATCCAGCAGAGCGTGATGTATGCCGATTATTCGCTGGGTGAATTTTTTCATACAGCCCAACACATGCCGTGGTACAAGAACACGCTGTTCGTCATTACCGCCGATCATACGTCCGAAGGATACTATCCATATTACCAGTCGGATGTCGGGCAATTTGCGGTCCCCCTGCTTTTTTTTAAACCGGGTAGTAAACTGGAGGGAAGGTCGGAGGTGATCGCCCAGCAAACTGATGTGATGCCCACCGTGCTGAATTATCTCGGGTATAATAAAAGCTATGTGGCTTTCGGGATTGACCTGTTTGACAGCACATCCAACCAGCCGCATTTTTCTATTCACTATATCAGCGGACTATATGGGCTGGTTAAAGACGGGTATTACATTGAATTCAACGGCACCAGGACCACTGCGCTGTTCAACCTTGAGAAAGACCCGCTGCAGACAGACAACCTGGTTGGCAGGGAAAAGGAGGTGCAGGCCAGGCTGGAATTGTTCATCAATGCCTATATTCAGCAGTATAACAACAGGCTGATTGAGAACAGGATGATGGAAGACCAATGACCAATGACCAATGACCAATGACCAATGCCCAATAACCAATGACCAATGACCAATGACCAATTAATAATACCTAATGGCTGAAAATTTTAATGATCCGTGGTTTTAAATTTGCGTATGTCTGAGGGAATTTCGAAGAAGCATATCCTTTTCATTATCAATCCGATTTCGGGGGTCGGGAAGCACAAGCGTGTTGAGCACCTGATCTCGGAACGGCTGGATCTATCCCAGTTCTATTCTTCAATTGTCTATACCAATGCTCCTGGCCATGCCACAATGATCAGCAGCAAGGCTTCGGCCGACGGGGTGGATATCGTTGTTGCAGTGGGAGGGGACGGAACGGTGAATGAGACGGCGGCCGGGCTTGTGGGAACGGAGACCACCCTTGCCATTATCCCAAAAGGCTCAGGGAACGGGCTGGCACGTCATCTGAAGATCCCGATGAATGTCAAAGGCGCCATCGATATCATCAACAAAGGGAAGTGTTTGAAGATCGATACGGCCACCATCAACGATCAGTTATTTGTAAACCTGGCCGGGGTGGGATTTGATGCTTCAGTAGCAAAAAAGTTTGCCTTGGCCGGGAAACGGGGTTTTTCCACCTACCTGAGGATCACCACCAGTTCTTACAGGAATTATGAACCCAAGCAATATACCCTTGTTATTGACGGAAAGGTGATCAAGCGCCGGGCGTTGCTGATCAGTTTCGCCAATTCAAACCAGTTTGGCAACAATACCTCGATCGATCCGACGGCGAGTGTCAATGATGGCTACATTGATGTTTGCATTGTAGGAAAAATGCCTTACTGGAAGGCGGTGTTGCTGGCTCCTTTGCTTTTCCTGAAAAAATTTGACCAGACCCGGTACATTGAGATCATCCGTGCCAAGGAGGTGGTGCTGAAGAGGAAGAAGGGGAAAAGCATCCATCTTGACGGAGATCCGAAAACTATGGGAAAGGAGCTTACCATGCGGATCAATCCATTGTCGCTGAATGTAATCGTACCGTAAATCGTGACGCGTGACGCGTGACGGAAAATCGTAAATTGTAAATTGTAATTCGTAAATCGTTCCGCATATGCAGCAGATAACCACGCACACCTTGAACCACGGGCTGAAATCAACCCTTATTGAATGGGGTTTCTCTGATACTTTTGCCAGCTACCTGGCCGATTTTTCATCCCTGATCATCATCCTGATCTCCTCCATCATTGTTTATTACATAGCTAAATTATTCATCAACCATTTCCTGAAGAGGCTGGTTGAAAAATCGACCAGCAAATGGGATGATCACCTGTATACCAACAAGGTGTTTACCCGGCTTGCCCTGTTGTTGCCCGCCCTGGTGCTCCAGGTATCCCTGGTGCCCAGTATTTCAGAGTATCCCAAAGCCATTAAATACATTGAATTGGTGCTTCACCTGTATATCACCTTTGTCATTTTAAGGGTTATCGTCTCTTTCCTCAATGCCGTTTATCATATCTATGGAGAACTGGATATCTCTGAATCCAAACCCATCAAAGGGTATGTGCAGATCGGAAAGATCATTACTTACGTGGTCGGCGGAATCGCCATGATGTCGGTACTCATCGGGCAATCGCCGCTAACGCTGCTGGCAGGATTGGGTGCCATGTCGGCGGTGATCATGCTGATTTTCAAGGACAGCATTCTGGGCTTTGTTGCCGGGGTGCAGCTTTCTAGTAACAAAATGCTGCATATCGGCGACTGGATCACCATGCCAAAGTACAATACCGACGGAACCGTGATCGACGTGTCGCTGGTAACAGTCAAGGTCAGGAATTTCGACAATTCTGTGAGCTGCATACCGACCTATGCCCTGATCTCAGATTCATTCCAGAACTGGCGCAGTATGGGTGAAGCAGGAGGACGCCGCATGAAACGCTCGATCCTGATCGATATTGGAACGATCCGGTTCGTTGATAACGAAATGCGAAACAACCTTCAGTCGAAAAAGATCATGCCGGCTGAGCAGAACCTGACAGAGGAAAACCTGACGAATCTCGGACTTTTCAGGATTTATATATTGAATTACCTGCGGAATATTCCAAACCTTAACCAGGATGCCTCCCTGATGGTTCGAACTTTGCAGCCCACCGAAAACGGTTTGCCGCTTGAACTGTATGCATTCTATATTCCCCCGAACTGGGCTGATTTTGAAGATTTCCAGGCGAGGCTCTTTGAGCATATTCTCTCCGTAATGCCGGAATTCGGACTGAAGGCATTCCAGCGGCCTTCAGGCAGGGATGTCCAGATGTCGAGCGTGCTGCCGGAGTAAAAAACGATCCTCCCTTTGCCGTTTCTGGGGAAAGTTCTAAATTTGCGAAGAAAAAGCCAATAGCCAATAGCCATTACGCATTAGGTTTTAGTCATTGGTAATTGGTCATTGGTAATTAGTAATTGGTAATTGGTAATTGGTAATTCGTAAATCGTAAATCGTAAATCTAAAGCTCCTCCTATGTCATTCAACTTACGCAACCGCAACTTTCTCAAGTTGCTTGATTTCACTCCGCAGGAAATAAAATTTTTACTGGATCTGGCCATGGATCTGAAAAAGGCCAAATATGCCGGTACAGAACAGCCTCGTTTAAAGGGCAAGAACATTGCCCTCATCTTTGAAAAGGCCTCCACCCGCACCCGCTGTGCATTCGAAGTTGCAGCTTTCGACCAGGGCGCACGCATTACCTATTTGGGCCCCGAAGGATCGCACATTGGCAAGAAGGAGACAATGAAGGATACCGCCCGCGTGCTGGGAAGGATGTACGATGGCATCGAATACCGGGGTTTCGGTCAATCCATCGTAGAGGAACTAGGCAAATATGCCGGTGTTCCTGTATGGAACGGGCTCACCAACGAGTTTCATCCAACCCAGATCCTTGCAGATTTTCTGACCATGATCGAATATTCGGATAAACCTTTGCATCAGGTATCGTTTGTTTACTGCGGTGACGCCCGCAATAACATGGGCAACTCGCTGATGGTTGGCGCTTCGAAGATGGGGATGGATTTCCGTGCCTGTGCCCCGAAAAAATACTGGCCTGAGCAGGCTTTGGTAGACCTATGCCGCGAGATTGCGCTGGTGACCGGCGCCAAGATCACTCTTACCGAAAAGGTTGAGGAGGGGGTGAAGGGAGTTGATTTTGTCTATACCGATGTGTGGCTCTCCATGGGCGAAGCCAAGGAACTTTGGGACGAGCGCATCAGGGAGATGCTGCCTTACCAGGTGAATGCAAATATGATGGAAATGACAGGAAATCCCAAGGTGAAGTTCATGCACTGCCTGCCGGCATTTCACAATAAAGACACGGAAGTCGGATTGGATATCTTCAAGAAATATGGCATGAATGGCCTTGAAGTAACCGATGAGGTGTTCGAGTCGCCGGCGTCCATTGTCTTTGACGAAGCGGAGAACCGCCTTCATACCATTAAAGCGGTGATGGTGGCTACTTTGGGAGCCTAAGCAGGAATTACCCTTCCTTTTTCGCACATCAGCGTACGGGCAGGATATTTATCGAAAAAGGTATAATTGTGCGTCGCCATGACCACAGCCCTTTCTGTTTTCGAGATATCCATCAGCAGGCTGATAATTCCTTCTGAACTTTCAGGATCGAGGTTCCCGGTCGGTTCATCAGCCAGGATCACCTCCGGGTCGTTGATCAGGGCACGGGCGATGGCCACACGCTGCTGTTCGCCACCTGAGAGCTGGTGCGGCATCTTGGCGCCTTTATTCCCAAGGTTCACCTTGGCAAGTACCTCCAGGAGCCGTTTTTGCATCTTCCTCTTGTCTTTCCAGCCCGTGGCACGCATCACAAAGAAAAGGTTTTCGTTGACCGAACGGTCCATCAGCAACTGGAAATCCTGGAACACAATACCCAGTTTGCGCCGAAGATAGGGCACATCTTTATTCCGGAGCATCCGGAGGTCAAACCCGGCAACCCGCGCTGTTCCTATCCTGACAGGCAATTCTGCATAGATCGTCTTGAGCAGGCTGCTTTTCCCGCTGCCGGTTTTCCCGATCAGGTAAAGAAATTCACCTTTGCTGATACTGAGGGTAACATTGGCCAGGATGAGGTTCTCCACCTGGTATACAGATACTCTATCGAGTTCAATGATGCGTTCGCCCGTCATGATGGATAATTCGCTTTCAACAAAAGTAACGAATTGTTCTGATTTATTCGGTTATTGATCCAGTTTTTGAATTTTGCCATATTCGAGTTCTTTGGCGATCTGAAGGATCTCGTCCATCCGGTGAAGCAGGTTGCAGCGGGCCAGCGCCGTTTTGGGATTGTTTATCCTGAAATAGGCAATCAGCGTAAAGTCCTGATCCCTGATCTGGATATAGTCCGGTATTTTACCGGTACCCTGAATTTTTAATATGTACATCGGAGAATTCAATCCTTACAAAGTCAGTTTTTTTAGCCATTAGCCATTAGCCATTAGCCATTGGTCATTAGTCATTGGTCATTGGTCATTAGTCATTGGTAATTGGTAATTGGTTTTCTCGGGCAACAATACTCCTTCGATCTTCTGATAATCCGGTTCATCCTTCAGGGATATAAAATCAATGGTCAGGTCGTCAACATAGAGTTTATACAAAGGCGACGGATTATAAAAATAGATCTTGGCCGTCCCGTTTACAGGCATGGTTCTCGGAACATACCAGGCGATTTCGACCTTTGTCCATTCATCGGCCGGGATAAATTTTTCAAGGATAAACTGGTTGTAACTCAGGCTTTTTCCATCCAGTTGATAATCAGCTACCAGGGTGGCCTCATTCATCTCTCTGGGTGAAAGAACCCAGGCCGTGATTCGGATCAGCCGGTTTCCTGTGGTGAAGAGGGAATCAAGTTTTGTTTCCAGCCCGACACTGTAAGGATTTTTTTTATCGGTCTTCGAGGACCATCGTCCCTGGCGGAATATCGTATCATTCCGTGTTCCGGGGTTCATCCATCCATTGCCTTTATCCTGCTCCATGTCGTTCGACATCGTTAGGATCCCACGCATTCCATCTTCAGGAATATAGACCTTCGCTTTTTGCGACAGGCTGAAAAAGGAGTCCCAATACATGGCACGGGTGATGTTGTAAGGCGGAAAGATCCACTTCGTGTGCTGATAAAATTGAAGGAGGTTGAGCGATATAAGCAGAATAACCAGGGCTGAAAGAACCTTTTTCCACCCCCTCTTCCCGATTTGAAAATATAAAAAAAGGATCAGGAGAGCTACCAGTACATACAGGTCGATAAACACACGCTGTCCGCATTTAGAGGCATAATACCAAACCCACCAGCAGGATGAAACATAGGTGAATACCAGCAGAAAGCCCATAGCCCAGTAAAACCTGAAGCGGTTTTGCCTGTACAACCCGATGAACCCGAAGAGGGAGACAAAGGCCAGCGGTGTATAAAGGAACCATCCCCGGTTATAACTGAAAAGGATCATCAGCAGATGGGGTTGAAAGAAATCGAGCTTTTCATCTCCGTATGTGTAAACGATCGGTTTCCCGGTTTGCAGGTACCACAGGACAAATGGAACTGCCAGCAGAATCGCGGCCTGGATCAGTCCCCGTATCAACGTTGCCTTCTCCGACAGGATCAACCTGATGGTCTGTACCAGGTTGGAAAAGCTTCCGGCGATGAATGGAACCAGGAGCAGGACCAGGGCGTTGGTGGGTCGGATGAGGAAGATCAGGATGAAAAGCAGCAGCGACCTGACGAACCATTTGGGCCGGTATTCATGAAACATTTTATAGGTGGTCAGTGCAAACCCCGTGATCAGGGCAAATGAATAAACATGGGTCATGGAGGGCTCGACAACTGTGAAGAAGACCAGGTTGGTGCCAAGCGTGATGGCCAGTGTGATGAAGGCGGCTGTGCGATCGTCGGAGCCAAACCGTTTCAGGAGTTTCTGAAGCCATCGGGCACCCAGCCACAGGAACAGCAAAGCCGACAAGGCAATGGAATACTGGTAGGGAAGAGAATATCCGTCCATGGGGAAGATCTCCAGCCAGGCCATCAGGTGCCCGAACAGGAAAAAGGGCAGCCATAAGACGGCCATACCCGGGAAGTATTTGTTCACTTTATGTGATCCGGCATCATTCCTGAACTCCTTGAACACGGAACGGTTTGCAGGGTAATATTGCGCTTCATACTGCTCTACGAATCTGAACTGCAGGTCGTGGTAGATGAAAATTGCAGGAAGGTAGGCGTAGTAACCCTTTCCGTCACTATTGATCACCCTGTCCCAGTTTTTCTCAGGGTTCTTGAATCCGAGGAAGATCAGTACATAGACCAACAGGATGATCTCCGGGGTGTGTTTGTAAATGTGCTTCATGAGGGTGTTATTTTGCATTCCGCTGCCGCAGCGCTTCGAAGAGAATCACGCCGGAGGCCACTGATACATTGAGTGATTCAATTTCGCCCGCGAGCGGGATCCGGACCACCTCGTCGGTGAGCTTCAGGTATTCTTCTGAGATGCCTTCTCCTTCTGATCCGAGAATGAGGGCCATCGGCTTGTTGTAATCGGCTTTGGTATATTCATTTTCGGCTTTCTCGGTGGCCGCAACGATGGTCAGGCCGCTGTTCTTCAGGAACTGGATGGTCTCCTTGAGGTTTTGCGCCCTGACGACCGGCAACTTGTACAAGGCCCCGGCTGAAGTTTTGATGGCATCGGAATTGATCTGCGCCGAACCTCTCGCCGGGAGAATGAGCCCGTCAACGCCGGCACATTCGGCCGTTCGGGCGATGGAGCCGACATTTCGTACATCGGTTACGCGGTCGAGGATCAGGAACAGGGGTTGCCGGCCCTGCTCAAAGACAAAGGGGACAAGGTCTTCGATTTGCTGGTAGGTGATCTCCGAAACGTAGGAGATAATTCCCTGGTGATTTTGACGCGACAGGCGGTTGAGTTTCTCGACCGGGACAAACTGGAATGGGATTTCCAGCTCCTTGATGAGGTTGAAGAGTTCATGAAAACCATCGCCTCTCAATCCGTTTTGAAGAAAAATCTTCTCCAGTTCCTTCCCCGATTTGATCGCCTCGATCGTAGGCCGGATACCGTAAATGTATGTCTCTTTTTTCATATTATCGGGTCATTGAAAATCGGTCATTGGTCATTGGTCATTGGTCATTGGTAATTGGTAATTGGTCATTCTCCTCCGCCTTGTCGAGCAGCGATTTCGGGATCTCCTTCCCGGCCTTGGCTCCCAGCGATTTTATATTTTCCACCCGCCTGATCAGGTTGCCTTTGCCTGTCGAGAGCTTATTCATGGAGGCATCGTACACCTTACGGGTTGCATCAATTTTGGCGCCCACATCCTGAAGATCTTCAAGGAACCCGGTGAATTTATCATACAGTTCCCCGCTTTGCCGTGCAATCTCCATGGCGTTTTTATTCTGGTATTCCACGCGCCAGAGGTTTGCGATCATGCGGAGCGCAGCGATCAGGTTTGTGGGGCTGATGAGCAGGATCCGGCGATCGTAGGCCCAGTTCCAAAGATTGGGATCATATTGCATGGCCAGCATATAGGCCGGCTCGATCGGCATGAACAGCATGACAAAATCGAGGCTTTTCAGGGCGTAGATATCCTGGTAATTTTTGCTGCTCAGGTCGGTTATGTGATTTCGCACCGACAGCAGATGATCGCGGGCGGCTAACTCCTGGTCCTCTTTTGTTTCGGAAGATGCATAACGTTCATAGGCCAGCAGCGATACCTTTGAGTCGATCACCACATTGCGCTCACCGGGGTAAGCTATGATCACATCGGGCTGCATGCGCTTCCCGTGTTCATTGGTAAAGGATTGCTGGATGAAAAATTCCCGGTCAAGGGTCAGGCCTGACTTTTCGAGGATGCTTTCAAGGATGATTTCACCCCAGTTACCCCGGGTCTTGGCCTGTCCTTTTAACGCATTGGTGAGGTTGTTCGCCTCTTTGCTGATCTGCTGGTTGAGATCGGTGAGGTTTTTGATCTCCCGTTCGAGGGAAAACCTTTGTTTTGACTCCTTGTCGTAAGTCTCCTCTACCTTCTTTTCAAAATCGCGGATCTTTTCCCCCAGCGGTTTCAGGATCTCGTCTAGTTTTATCTTGTTCTGCTCGGTGAACTTCTGCGTTTTTTCTTCCAGGATCTCGTTGGCAAGGTTTTTAAATTCCACCCTGAACTTGTCCTGCAACTTTTCGAGATCGGCATTCTGCTCATCCAACCGCTTGAGGAGGTTATTATATTCGGTGACGCTGGTGGTCAATTTATTGTTCAGATGGAGGATGGCAGCATCTTTTTCCCGGGTCTGCAAGGCCGACTGGTCGAGTTGTTCCTGCAACATTCTTGCACGCTCCTCCAGTACGCTTTTCTCTTTATTCAGCTGATCGGCCAGAACTTTCATCTCATCCAGGGCCGCAGAACTTTGTTTATTCCCCGATCTGGCCAGCCTGATGTAGAGCAGGATAAAACCCACTACGAAGGCCAGTCCATATATAATGATGAATATTTTCTCCATGGAAAATCAGATAATAAAAGACAAAAGTAGGTTAATTAACCCAATCAGGATAACAGAAATCAAAATTACAGAACCAGTTCGACAATGTAAAATGAGGTAACCGGATGAACGACATGCTGCTCTTAACATGGTATGATGATCCTATTGGATAAAGGATATCTCTGCAATAACCGGAAAATGGTCAGATGGATATCGGCCATACCTGGCTTCCCTCAGTACCGAATAACTTACGGCACTGGCCCCCTGTCCTGTAAAGATGAAATCAATGCGTTCGGTCGGAGGTTTTTTCGAATCGAAATTATTGAAGGTACCTTCCAGGACCTTTGGCTGGCGTTTCTCGGAGAGTCTCGCATCCTGAAGCTGACGCAGGATGATTTTCACCGGTTCACTGTCGGGATCCCCGTTAAAATCGCCCATGAGGATTACCGGCCAGCCGGCTTTATTCAACAGGGCAATTTTCTGAAGGATCAGGATGGCACTGTTTTTACGGGCCTCCACGCCGATGTGATCAAAGTGTGTGTTGAACACCCAGAACTGGCGACCGCTGGGAATATCCCTGAAAAGCCCGTAGGTGCATATACGTGGTAAAGCAGCATCCCAACCAACAGATACTTTTTCGGGTGTAGGCGACAGCCAGAAAGTTCCGTGCCGGAGCAGCCTGAACAGCTTCAGGTTATACCAGATTGCGCTGAATTCGCCTTTGGTCATTCCATCTTCACGCCCGATACCGATATGACGGTACTCGGTGAAAGCTGAGTCGATGTATCTCACCTGGTTGATCAGTGCTTCCTGTGTTCCGAAAATAGCGGGGTTTACCGATCTGACCTGCTCGCAGAGCCAGGATTTCCGAATCGGCCATGAATTCGCTCCATCCCCCGGATTGTCCAGCCTGATATTATAGGTCAGCACAGTAACCGACTGACCCACCACGTTGACAGCCAGCCACCACACAGCCAGAACGGATAGAATATTTCTGCAGGACATTATTGATTTCTGTTTATCATTGATAAGGTAAATGTACTTTATTTTCTGAAAATAGAAGGCAGGGAGGTGGAAAAAAGCCATTAGCCATTAGGAATTAGCCACCCAAGATCATATGTTTCTATGATATAATAAGCATTCGCTTTAAGTCCATTGCCATATATCCGAATCCACTCCTGGCAATGCGTTTTAAGGGAGAGAACTATAAAAAAAAACAAAACAAATGATCGGATCATGCTTTTCACAAATCACCTCGTCTGATTATGAGCTTTGTCCTGCCAATGATACGGCTTTGTGATTCTAACAGTACCACATACATGCCCTCAGGCATTTGCGAAACATTCAATTCAAAATCATGAAGGACTTGGGGAACATCTACTGTTTTAACCTCCCTGCCAAACACATCAATGAACCTGATTGTTACCGGTTCCCCGTGGGGTTCGTTCATTCCTGTGAGGGTTGTTTGTTTATCGGCAGGATTCGGAAATAACTTTATCCCGGGGCCGGCTGGCATTTCTGTTTCCGGTTTTATCCCCACCCAGCAATAGGAGGGATCTTCACAACCCAGGCTGTCAACTTTCAACACCCAGCCATCGTTTGATCCTGTATCCGGAGGAAAAACATAAACAATTCCACCCGCTATAAAACCATTATCATCAGTTTCAATTACATCCATTAACCAATTAAAGGATGTTTTTCCATCACAAACTACATATTGCCGGTACCATAAACTATCGCCATCGGAGCCTGTTTTTAACATCCAGCCTGTATAATCATACGTAGTAGTATATTGTCTTATCTTAAATCCACAGGCAATCAAGCTGCCGTCACTAGTTTCACGAATATTCGTCAGTTGATTATACATTTCACTTTTCCCGTATTTTTTATTCCATAAGATATTTCCGTTATTATCCAATTTTATTATGTTTATCCGTCGATAAGGATCGCCTGCAACAAGACCTCCCCCTCCCTGCATTGAATCGCAATAACTGGTTCCCACGATAATATTTCCGCCCTTAGAATTGCAAATAAAGGCAGGTGTATCCGGCCACCAGCTTCCAAAGGTTAACATCCACTGCTGGTTCCCGGCGCTGTCGGTTTTAATCAGAGCCGGGTTACCTGAAAAATCAGGTGGAACAGGAACATCATATTCATACCCGCCTATGGCATATCCCCCGTCGCTGGTACATATTACACTGTATCCGTCATAGTCATAGGCACCAGAGCCATAATTCCGTTTCCAGATGAGGTTCCCTTTCCGGTCTGTTTTCACAAGCAGCATACTTGCCCTGCCATACGTTGTATTAGGGTAATGCGTACCCGTAGTAATAATATTTTTTGCTGGATCAAGTTTTACCTGAGAAAAAAGATAAGCGGTGTCGTAGGGTTCTGACTTCTCGCCATATTGCTTTACTGCCAACGTATCTAAATTGCTATTCAGGAAAAAAAGGACCCCCTGATAATGTGCCCAGGTTGCTGTTGGCATACTTGATTCCCCCGCAGCAACAATGCTGTCTGAACTTAACGATACGATTGAACCTCCGTATCCTAAATAATATTCAGTCGTATCATCACAATAGGTCCTGGAAATGACCTTATTCCCCTGAAAATCGATCTTATAAAACCCAACACAATGTGGGGAATAATATTGATAAACGCCCCCTAATATATAACCATCAGCCAGTTGACCTATGCTTGAAGCGCCATCCCACCAACCGGGCTGCCCGTATTCAAAACGATGGTTAAAATAGGACTGGGCTGAGGCCGATGCGCTGAAGAAAACTGAAACGAAAAGAAAAATATACTTTATCATCCCGGATTGTATAACAGGTTCCTCACTCCACCACCACCTTCGCACTCCCCACCGTCTGTTTGTTAAATGTCAGTCTGCAGAGGTAAATGCCGGCCGGCCATGGCGAAACATCTATTTCAAGCAAAGTTTCCGACCGGACTACCTGCTTCTCCAAAATCTTCTTCCCAAAGAGATCATAAATTTCCAGCAGGACTGATCCCCATTGATGGTAAATGGTGGTGGATGGAATTTTGCCGGATGTGTTGCTTACGACCAGGTATTTAGGCATCTCGACTGTGAGATGATCGGATGCCGGGTTGGGGAAGATCTTCAGCTTTGTCGTTTCCGGGTTTTTAAAAGGCTCCTCTATCCCAACGTAAACATTATTGCACACTGGATCCACTGTTCCCGAAACAATGGGATGCGGGCAAAGGCTATCGTAGGTAAAAGGTTTTGTGTATATACTGTCATATTCCAGGTCGGAATTGACCTTTACTGCGTATATTTTCCAGGTAGGGTTATAGGCATCCATCCCAACAGTAATAAATTTGTTGTCGAAAGTCTTGGCCGTACTCCAATAGGAATGTGATAAACGAGGTAACTCTTTGATCTTTTTAACATTGCCAAGGGTATCTGTTTTAAAAAAAACATCATGTGTTGTATCGTTTATCGTCCATCCACCAACCATCACGATTAGTGAATCATATAAGAAATCTATCGAACTTAAGCCACCCCAGTACATCCCGGATAAAACATCACTATGGTATGATTGAACTCCGTTTTTAAGAACCTTAACAAATGCCGGACTGCCATTCCCATTGACATTAATATGATTTCCAGCCTCATAATAACTACCATTCATACTTTTCTTTGCCGCCCATGGCCAGCCATAAAAATGCTTATTGGCACCATACACAAGCTCCCATATCTGGTTTCCGGCTGTATCGGTTTTAACGAAATAATGACGAATGATTTTTGGTGCAACCGTTCCGGAATCAGGATAATATCTTGCAGATGAGATTAAATATCCATCATCTGTAACTAAATCCTGAGGCTGGTCATCATAGTATATGCTATCCATCGGATAGAATTGATGCCAGATCAAATCGCCGGTTGGATTGAATTTAAAAAGAGAAACATTGGAGATCGGATCCGTCATAAAATATGCGCCAAGCAACACATAATCGCCTTCAGGGGTAGGCTTGACCCGGAGTCCCATGTCGTAATTGGTCGGGGTTATCAGGGTCTTGCACCATTCAACTTCGGCACAGGCATTGAGTTTGATAATAAAAGCATCATAGGAAGGGTTGAATTTGGTCCAGGTTCCGCAAATAATGTATCCGCCATCCAGGGTTTTTTCGATATTTCCAGCCCAATTTGTATAAATCCCGTTCCCTATTTTTCTATCCCATAATATATTCCCGTTAACAGATGTCTTAATCAACCATAAATATTTATAATTATTAATCATTCCAAGAATATCATATCCTTTATCATAATCTTCAATCACGTACCTTACTTGAGGGTTTTGACCATTGCCATATATCCGAATCCACTCCTGGCAATGCGTGTTAAGGGAGAAAAAGATAAACAAAACAAACAAAAATGATCGGATCATGGGATAAAGATACTAAAATAGCTCCGGGATTATTTCCGGAAAATCATATTACCTTGCAATTACGAACTTTTTCGAATCAATCATCTTCCCATTGATAATAAGGGAAAAGGTATAGCTGCCTGGGGTAATGCTTGCAGTACTGATTAATTCCTGGTCTTGTCTTTTTTTCAGTACATTCCTTTGAACAATAGACCCTGTCATATCTGTCAGTATAAGCATGGCATTGCTCTTATCCTTGAATTTTTCCTTCATATTATACTCAACAATAACAAACTGTCTCGCTGGGTTGGGGTAAACCTTCATATAGGATCTTTCATCAAAATGGCCGGTAGTATATTTTTTTACCTCTTTGGATGATTTTAAGTTATCCGTAAGTAGAATCGGTTCATGATATGCAAGAGCACCTCGTGCAATCAGGATATTCCGGGCGTACGATTTAATCGGTTCATGTCCCGAAGCAGAGATATCCTGGAGCCTGGTCAGGGAAACCGAGTCCATCGTAAAGATATTTTTATCTTTTTTTAGCAGTTTAGTTAAAATCGAAAAATAGGCTACATACTCATTCTGGATGGCGCTTTGCAAAGATGACAAGGTGAATGAAACAGGGATCAGCGCCAAGGTCACATTCAACGCATTGGTATCTCCTTTATTTAAGTTTTCAAAGGCAAGTTGATATTTAGCCTGTAAATTGTCTTCCCGCTGAAGCACCGCTATGAGACTGTCTCCAGAAGCTGGGTTGATTGTATCGTTTTTATAATAACGGATCAGATCATATAAGGCTTCTGCCCGTTTTACCTTATGCGATACTAACTTTGTCTCCAGAACCTCTTTTGCTGAGATCATATTCTGACCTGCAAGAATTTCCGCCATCATTGAATCGGGCATGGATACAATACGATTATTCAGATCCTCCAGCACCCTGTCGGAAGTAGCCGATTGAGGATTGGCTACCAGTATATCGCGGATCATTTCGTTGGGTAAAACAACCTCTTTTGAAATGGCCGATCGCATCACCGTATCGGAAAGGTAGGGCGATTTGTTTAGCAATTGTTCCTGCAGCCCTAGCGCTTCAGGAGGCGTACTGGTAATGATCTCAGAGTTCAGGTTTTCCGTATTTCCGCCATCAACCAAGGCTGCTAATTGTGATTCCATTGAATTGATCGTATCCGACTCTGCTGCCATTGCTGCAATAAGATCCTGCGCGATGACTCCACCTTCTTTTAGTTTGCATAGACACCATAACGTTGTATCATAATTAAACCCTGTCGATTTCACATATATATCCGAGGAACGTGTCGGTTCAAAGCGAGGGATTTGATTTAGAATTTGATAATGATGATAATACTTAAACCTTACCCCATCATTGTCAATGTCACAATTCTGAATTTCTGAGTTAATATGCTGGGGTGAGAATATATTTCCGGCCGGGCCGTTGTTTAATAGGGAGTCGCCCTGGTAAAGAGCAATACCCCAAGGTTGTTGCGGTTGCGATAAATAAACCGAGATGTCGTAATATGATTTATCAAAATTATTGCATTTAATTCGTAATCCAGACAAACCGTCATCACTCCTATTACTATCTTGGGCTATTATACCCCACGGAATTGAATCGAAATGGTTGCGGTATATTTCATTATCTTCGGATCCTGAGTTATTTACAATGATCCCGATATAGGGTTGTACTGAATTATCAAGAGAATTGCTTTCATATCTGAAATGGTTTTCCTGAACACTATATCCTGTACACCCGTTAAGGTAAAGGCAATATAAACTGTCGGCACTATTGGCATACCTTTGAATAGTAAAACGATTCAAATTCACTATCGAAAAATCAGCGTTGGCTAGGTAGATGGCACGGTAGTTCGAATCGAAGTTGGCTTGTTTTACCGTAACATTGAATGTTGGGTCATGGTTAACAGCTTTAACCCCATATCGTAAACCTGAAAAAACTGAATGTGTTATCTGAGGATTCGGACAGGGAACTGTAAGTACCGGACAGTAAAAGTAATCGTCCACAGTATAACTGGCATTTATACTATAGATGCCGTTCCCATTCTTTTCATCAGGAGGGCGGTTATCTGTTATTATAGAGTTGCGGAATGTACATCCATGAAATCCGACTCCTCTTACCTGATATAAACTCACAAAATCAGAAGGGCTGGAATGTCCATCAATAAAGGGAGCTGTTGTTTCAAAATTCACCTTAGTAAAAAGGCTTCTGTTTGATTGATTGTAGGTTAAAAACTGAACCGCTTTGTAGTTATTCCTGAAGGTGCAATTTTTGGCCATGACAATTCCACCCGTTGTAAGCCAGTTTATCTCTCCATTCATGAATGTTTTGCAAGTCGTAATGGCGATTCGCGCATTTTCAATCACCGCATTATCGCTAAGATTTACATAACCCTGATTGTTGGTGGTTTGAGTCAAACTTGAGTTTCCCCAAACTTCTATACCTTGCCACATATTGAAACAAGCATTGGTTAAAGTACCTCCTTCAACATAAAGTTTTGCCCCGGGCTCAATGTAAATCTTACCTCGTGGTGGAAACTTAATCGTTGATTGAATAGTAAGTTTGGCGGGTTGCTTCACTTTAACAGAACGATCCATAATCATATCCGTCGCCCAAGTTGTATCAGAAGTTATTAATAGGGTGTCGCTAACAAATTTACAGCTTAGATCCGCCTCCCATATTCCCCTTCCATAGGTGCCTATCCTAATTACATTTATCGTATCCACAATTTCTATATCCGAGACAATTGTGGTGGGCAATCCTGCATTAAAAGATTGCCAGATCGAATCGTTTCTACCCCGGTAGAATATACCCACATCGGTACCTACGAAAAGACCGCCTCCGCCGTTTTTCCAGTATTTGATACAATTTACAGGCAAATTTGGCAATCCCTTCGAATAATCCCTCCAGGTTGCACCACTATCGCCTGTGACCATTACCCTGTATTTATCCAGAGCGTTAAAGCCGCCGAAGGTTATCCAAACAGAGTCTTCGTTTGTCGGGCTTATCTCTATTGATGTCAGTCCCAAATTATGAAAAACTTGCAGTTGGTTGTCATCAAGTACATTGGGTGTGAGATCCGTCCAGGACACACCCCTATTAATGGTTTTTAAAAACTTATGCGTGGAACCGCCAACATTGAAATGAGGGCCTGCATAACCTGCATACATCACACTTGTATCAGTTTGAGATATAGCAATGCTGATTAATGGTTCCGAATAAGCTATCGCATTGGTGTCGCCACCTAGTTGCATGGGTATCTTAGTAAAACTCTGCATTGAGTTGTCAGATCTGTAAATATTGTGAGCTCCAAGATACAGGATCTTTGGATTTATCGGATTCATAATGAATGGCCAATTTGCAATCCAACTCTCTGGAGCAGCTGTAAAAAATGTTGTATCCCAACTATCTCCGTAACTAAATGATCTTGTGACTGCCTCCCTCCCCAAAAAAATCCATATACTCGAAAAAATGATATTAGGTTGATCAAAATCAATCAAAACGTCTCCCATATCTCCTTCACATGTATGACGCCAACCCAAGATTGGATCTTTTATAAAAAAACCGTTATCCTGGGTTCCTCCTCCAATCCAGTCGGGATTGTTGTCTGAACTTCCAATCCCCCAGAATTGATTAATATCAAGACCGTCTCCATTGATATTTGTCCAATTCTGTGAGCCATTGGTTGTCTTTGAAATTCCGCCATCGTTACCAACGAATATAACATCACTGCTTCCTTGTACTGCAGTATCACTTCCACGTATAATTACGGCATCCCTGGTATCAAAATGATAATTGTTATAATTGGCTTGTGTTACAAGTTTTGAATTCATATCCCAGTGTCTCAATCTGGCCATGGTTAATCCCCCGATATAGATCACTCCCGTATCGGTTGGCGAAACCAATAACTCCATGCGCCAATAATTAATACCTTTGCCCAATGCGGAATTAGATGTATCAAGCATCTTTACCCATGTTTGCCCATTGTTGTCCGATTTCCATACTTTTACCCGTTGTTCTTCCTTATACACTGTATCGGGTGGTGTCTTTACCATAATCGTATCATTTCCAATAGCATAAATTGAAGATGGCGATACCGGAGAAACGGCCAATTCAAATCGTTCATTGCAATTTTTATATCCGGGAAATAATATATCCATTCGCGTGCTGTCGGGATTGTTTTGTGTGGCGTTGCTAATCTTCCATACATGAGGCCGTCTGCGACCTGCCCAATGTCTGTAATCGGAAGAAATATACAGCGTGTTTGGATCACCCGGTTTCATCTCCAAATCACGCAATACTAGAAATTCGTCATTAAAACCATTTTCCCTTGGTGCGATAAAAATAGTATCCCACGTTTGGCCACCATCCAGAGTTCTAACAACTTTATCGTAAATCAGTGCGTACACCCTCAGCGAGTTTGAAGGATCTACAAGGACTTTATATGAATTCAGGTTTGTTTTTGCCTTGGTTGCCGGCGAAGGATAGAAAATGTTCCAGGTTTGGCCATAATCAATCGATTTTATTACCCCGATTCCATAGCCATCAGAACTCATGGGAAAATAACCCCCTGTGGCAGCATACAGAATGTTCCCATTGTTTGGATCTCCTGTAATATTATTTATTCCTGGAATCGCAAGCTCACTTTGATCAGTAATATTATTCCAATTATTGCCACCATCATTCGTTTTCCAAATTCCAGAAGAATTCGTCCCGACATAAATTGTGTTACGATATTTATCATTCACAGTATCGACATAAACAGCATTCACAAGTCCATGAACCTGCAAATCAACTCCTTTAGGGCCAAGGAATTTCCAATTAGGAGTCAAGATTGATGCTTCCTCGAACTCTTTGTGCTTTTCCTTATACTGGCTCAAAGCAAATCGGTATTGAGTAAAATTACCTCTCTCAAAAATATCGCTTCCATCTGTTCTATTTAACCAGAAACGCTCCCAGCGCTTAAAATCTTTAAAGCCGCTGCCTTGTTCAGTAATCAGGTTTGGGTGTTGTTGATAATAGTTATTCCATCCATCTCTGATGGAATAAAAGTTTAAACCATTTTGCGCAGGTGCTTCTTTAAATAATAAAGAAACAATAAAAATGGAAGCAACTAAGCAAGTTATGCTCCGCTTTCTGAAATTGATAATTGTCTTCATAAATTAAATATGTTTATCCTTGAGGATGGTTAGAATGCACTGGCAGGTTTAAGTTATGTCCAAAGATAACTACTCAATTAGTCCTTGTCAATTCAGGGAAACCTTTTTTTATATTCCGGAAAACCGGAATCGAAAGACCGGATTTTCTAAAATGTCATTTTCTTATTATGAAACAAGTAACAAGGTGGATAAGCCGGATACGTTGACCACTAACGGCCAGAGCACTCGGCCCCCGAAAAGAGTGTTGATGATTAATAGGTTGGGGTGTCGATCAACATCTGCCGAGGTTGTCAGTATGACCGGTTTGTCATGGTTAGCCAGTTCTCCAATGCGCAATGCTTTTTCAAAATCTTCTATTCTGCTTTAACTTTTGCTCAATTTTGGCAAGAACTTCAGAAATATTCATGTTTTCAATTGCTTCATCTTTATAGACCTGAAGAAGGGTTTTTAATAGTTTGGGGGGCTCGGTTAGTGGGAAGAAACTCTCCAAGCCCCGGTCGATAATGTATTCTGCCAAACCTTGCAGAAATGCCTTGCCGTGTTCGTCTGTTCCGCGTAGCAGCTCAAAATGCAATACGTTTTTCAATGCTTCTTCATATTGGTTCTGCATTACCATAAATTCTTCATCGCACCCAGCCAGCCCTTTATCCGTATGCAGTTGCTTGGCAAATTCGTTTCTCTGCCTTCGAAGATACTCACGTGTGGTTCTATATGTGATTGTAAAATACTTCATGGTGCCCAAAGTGCTAGAGATTATTGTCCAAGATGAATTGGCCATTAGGAAGGAGAAAGCAATTGGTAATTGGTAATTGGTCATTGGTAATTCGTCATTCCTTACCTTTGTCCCATGCTCCACATTGGTATCCTTTCCGACACCCATGGTTACCTTCATCCAAGGGTCCTTGAATTCTTTGCAGGGATGGATGAAATATGGCATGCGGGCGATATGGGCGACATTTCCGTTGCACGAAAATTGAGGGAGTTGAAGCCGCTCAGGGCTGTTTACGGCAACATCGACGGACAGGATGTGCGGATAGAATTTCCAGAGGCAGTGGTTTTTCAGGTTGAACAGGTCAAAGTGCTGATGACCCACATCGGTGGATATCCCGGCCGCTATGACAGCCGGGCAAGACAACAGATCGGACAGGAAAAACCCAAACTGTTTGTGTGCGGCCATTCCCATATTCTCAAGGTGATGTATGATAAAAAATGGGAACTCCTTCACATCAACCCCGGTGCCGCCGGAAAATACGGAATGCATAAATCAATTACCGCTGTGCGGTTCATCGTAGATGGAGACAATATGCGAGATCTGGAGGTGCTGGACATTCCAAAATGACCATTGGTCATTGCTTTACCTCAGTCTGTCCGATGACTTTATCAGCGCATTGTCTTTTCGGATGGCCCGGGTGGCCAACACCAGGAATGCCAGGGAGATAAGCGGAAGCACCATGCCCGTGATGTTGTAATCAGGTTCGGTAAGTGTCATGGTTTTGATACGGGTGGCATAGAAAAAAAAGACAACCATGATCAGCACGATGTTGGCCAGCACATTGAAGGCACAAATGCGGATCTGCAGGGGGCGGTTTTTAAATAAAAAGATGGTTGACACCGTAAAAATGACCGAAACCACGGCCAGGAAAATCAGCGGAATAGTGAAAAAAGTGCTGAACGCGACCTTCGGTTCAGGGTCCATGCATCGGATCCCCCAGATATAAAATTTATAATTTCCCTGGATCTCGTTATAATAGTTTGCCAGTGGAAAAAAGAAGAGCAGGATGCCGGCAATCGTCACCACTGCAAGGAATATTGTTTGAATACGTTGTAACATGGGATCCTCGTTTAATAACTTCGCGAATTTAGGAAAGTTTTTGCTGACAGAATTTGGGGTTGAGAAAAAATGTTGACAATCCGGAATAATTGGTTATCTTTGTACCGATTTTAATCCCCGCGAACATCTTCTTATTTGATTTTCAACCCTTTTCAATTATTATTTTCAAATCCATAGTTCATTTTTACATTGACTATACAATCAATTAAACTTCATAAATCATGTATGACATTATTTCCCTCGATAGCAAAGAGCTGTCGGAGATACGAGAAATAGCCCGGCAATTCAACATCCCCAAAATTGACAAACTCGAAAAACAGGACCTTATCTACAAGATCCTCGATCACCAGGCACTCAATCCAACTCCCGAAATCCTGAATCAGGAAAAGAAAGAACAGGTTAAACCATTCCGCGGCCGTCCGCGCAAGGATCAGGACATCAAACCGCGTGAACCCCGCGAACCCAAAGTTCAGCCGGAGATCATAGTGCCGGTTGCAGAGGTCATTTCATCCGAAGTAAATGAGCAGCCGGTCTCCTCTGAACCACGCCCGATACGCGAACAGCGTCAGCCCAGGGATCAGCGTCCCGGCCGCGACCCGCTTCCTCCGCGTGAACCACGTTCACCTCAGGAGCCCCGTCAGCCGCGTGACCAGCGTCCACCCCGTGACCAGCGTCCGCCCAGAGGGAACAAACCTTTCAGGCCATTCCAGGAGAAGGCTCCCATCGAGCCGCTGGTTAAGATGACCATGCCGGAGCTGATTGATACTCCCGAGGAGCGGTTTGATTTTGATGAACCCAACGATAAACCCTTTGTTGCCATTGACCCGGTTGATGTCATCCAGAAACCGGATGGATTTGCTGAACCTGCCGAATCCGAAACCAACGGAACTGCGGTTGTTTCCGATGCCCAGGCGCAGCCTGCTGCCGAAGATCGCAAGCACCGCGATTTCCCAAGAAAATATCCGGAACGTCAGCGTGAAGAGTATACCTTTGAGTTTGAAGGAATTATCGTCAGCGAAGGGGTGCTCGAAATCATGACCGATGGATACGGATTTCTCCGTTCCTCCGATTATAATTACCTGAATTCACCGGATGACATTTATGTCTCCCAATCGCAGATCAAATTGTTCGGATTGAAAACGGGCGATACTGTGCGTGGAACAATCCGTCCGCCCAAAGAGGGTGAGAAATATTTTCCGCTGATCAAGGTCGACCTGATCAATGGCCGTAAACCGGAAGAGGTGCGTGATCGTATTCCGTTTGACTACCTGACCCCGCTTTTCCCGATGAAGAAATTCAAACTGACCGGTCATAAAAATGAAAGCATGTCGACCCGCGTGATCGATATGTTTGCCCCCATTGGTTTCGGACAGCGTGGATTGATCGTTGCCCAGCCTAAAACCGGGAAAACAGTATTATTGAAGGAGATTGCCAATGCCATCGCTGCCAACCATCCGGATGTTTATATGATCATCCTCCTGATTGATGAGCGTCCTGAAGAGGTTACCGACATGCAGCGCAGTGTGAAGGCCGAAGTTATTTCATCCACTTTTGATGAACCGGCCGAGCGCCATGCGCGCATTTCGAACATCATCCTTGAGAAGGCAAAACGACTGGTTGAATGCGGCCACGATGTGGTGATCCTGCTCGATTCCATCACCCGCCTCGCACGTGCCTACAATACAGTGGCTCCTGCTTCAGGGAAGGTGCTTTCGGGGGGTGTTGAGGCCAATGCCCTTCAAAAACCCAAACGGTTTTTTGGTGCTGCACGCCAGATTGAAAATGGCGGTTCGCTGACCATCATTGCTACGGCACTCATAGAGACCGGCTCCAAAATGGACGAGGTGATCTTTGAAGAATTCAAGGGTACCGGAAACATGGAACTGCAGCTCGACCGCAAGCTTTCAAATAAACGCATCTATCCTGCCATCGACATTGTCTCCTCCAGCACACGCCGTGAGGATCTTCTGTTGGAAAAGGATGTACTGCAACGTATATGGATCCTGAGGAACCACCTGGCTGACATGAATCCATTGGAAGCCATGGAATTTCTTAAGGAAAGGATGAAGTTCACCAATTCCAATGAGGAGTTCCTGATTTCGATGAACGGATAACCGGGTTACAGGTTAATCCATCTGTTTGCCAGCAGGGTCAGATCGACCCCATCATAATTTCCTGAGCTCATCATGAGCAGGACATCGCCTGAATTTTCATTCTGAAGAAGCCGTTCGACCAAACCGACCGGACTGGTATATACCTCCAGTGACTGGTTATCAAAACCATCCCTGACCTGTTGTGCCGTAAGTTCAGGCAAGCGTTTCAACTTCAATGCATGCGGACTGAAATAGACTATGGCGATATCAGCGGGGTCGAGGGTGCCCCGGTAATGATCCAGAAAATCCTTGTTCAGACTGCTGTAGGTGTGCAATTCAAGACAGGCAACGACCCTGCGCCCGACGAACTGCTCTTTTACAGCCTGCAGGGTGGCCTCTACTTTTGACGGCGCATGGGCAAAATCCTTATAGACAACCTTTTTATCATTTTTTGCAACCAGTTCCAGCCGTTTCGATGCCCCTTTAAAGGTCCGGATGGCCTCGTAAAAAGTGAGATCGCTGATTCCAACCTGACGGCATACGAGCCGGGCTCCATTCAGGTTAAGGAGGTTGTGTTTTCCGAAAATCTGAAGCGGGTAAGACTTGTTCTCGGCATGGATGAAGGTCACACCATGGCGGATTTCGCACGGGGGAAGTGCGTAGGGGATGACCTTTAGTCCAATTCCTGATCCGGGACATATCCGGCGAAGTACTTCATCATCATCACAATAGATGAGACTTCCCCCATCGGAGATCTGGTTGATAAAGATCACAAACTGATCGATGTAATTCTCAAAGGTGGGGAAAACATTGATATGATCCCAGGCAACGCCGCTGAGGAGTGCAATGTTGGGTTTGTACAGGTGAAATTTGGGACGCAAATCGATGGGAGAGGTCAGATATTCATCCCCTTCAATTACCATGAAACGGGCCTCTTTGGTCAGTTTGACCATTACGTCGAATCCTTCGAGCTGTGCGCCAACCATGTAATCACAATCGATGCCGGCATGTTTGAAAACGTGCAGGATCATTGCGGTAATGGTTGTTTTACCATGGCTTCCGCCAATCACAATCCTGGTCTTGTCTTTTGACTGTTCGTAGAGATATTCGGGATAGGAAAAAATCTTCAAACCCAGCTCCTTTGCTTTAAGCAATTCGGGATTATCTGCTTTGGCATGCATGCCCAGGATCACTGCATCGAGCGCTGTGGTTATCCGTGAAACATCCCATCCCTGGCTGTCCGGGAGCAGATTGTAATAGGCAAGCCTTCCTTTGGAGGGTTCGAATATTTCGTCGTCAGAACCTGTGACGGTCAATCCCTTTTTGTGAAGGGCAATGGCCAGATTGTGCATTGCGCTACCACCGATGGCAATAAAATGTACTCGCATGAGAACCAGTTTTGCTTCAAAATTACGTTTTTCCCGCAGGAAAAACTTGCATTTGTGCTCCTGTTTGTTGTAAATTCACAAAAATTTTCATGCTAAGTTTAAAACATGAAAGATAAAATTGATGCATTAAACCGGCAATTTGCTGATGCCTCACCTGAAGAGGTTTTGTTGTGGTTTGTAACGGAATACGCCGGAAAAATTGCATTCTCAACCAGTCTTGGTACTGAAGACCAGGTGATTACACATATATTGTCCGGATTGAAGAAACCAGTTAAAATTTTTACCCTTGATACCGGCCGTCTTTTCCAGGAAACCTACGATACCCTTGATATTACCCAAAAAAAGTACGGCCTTCCGATTGAAGTCTATTTTCCGGATGTGGCCAGGGTGGAGGAGATGGTGAATACACGCGGGATAAATCTCTTTTACAACAGTGTTGAAAACCGCCAGTTGTGTTGTTACATCAGGAAAATTGAACCCCTCAGAAGAGCCCTGGAGGGGATGGAGGCCTGGATCACCGGACTCCGTAAGGAGCAATCGGTTACCCGTTCTACCGCTTCTCTCGTTGAGTGGGATAACCGGCAGGGCATCATCAAGGTCAACCCGCTTGTCCAATGGGAAAGCGAAAGGCTCTTGAGCTATATCGGTGAAAATAAAATACCTTTGAATGAGTTGCATTCAAAAGGTTACCCCAGCATTGGGTGCATGCCCTGCACCCGGGCGATCAAGCCTGACGAGGATGTCCGCGCCGGGCGATGGTGGTGGGAGCAGCCTGAGTATAAAGAGTGTGGCCTTCATAAGAAACCTTAAATTTTAACCCATGAATACAATTGATTTGGTTGAACTCGGACGTTTATTCATGGATCGCTATGATAAACAAACCCCCCTGTTCCAGGATGATGGTCATGCGATATACTGGCTCGGGACTCCCGAAGATTCAGCGTTCAGGTGCAATACCTACCTGATCGTCGACGGGCAGGAGGCGATCCTGGTAGACCCCGGCGGACATTCTTCCTTTGAATTCGTGAAGAGCCGCGTATCACAGATACTTCCAATAGAAAAAGTCACTGCACTTATCTTGTGCCATCAGGATCCGGATGTGGCGGCCTCCATGGTTGACTGGCTGAACATGGATTCTTCCATCAAGATTATTACATCGGTAAGGACAAACATCCTTCTTCCTCACTACGGGAAACCGGTCTATAACTTTGTCAACATCAATGAAAACCCGGTTTATTCTTTTGCGTCGGGACAAAAATTAACCTTTATCGAATCGCCCTTTCTTCATTTTCCTGGAGCCTTTGCAACCTATGATCAAAGTGCGAAATTTCTTTTCTCAGGTGATATATGGGCTGCCATTGATATGGACTGGAAACTGGTGGTGGAGGATTTCAGCCGGCATGAGCTTAAACTGACACTTTTTCATATTGACTACATGGCCAGCAATATTGCTGCCCGCGGATTTATCAGCCGAATCCGTCATCTGGAGCTGGATGCAATTTTGCCGCAGCACGGTTCGCTCATCCCGAAGAAATTTGTCCGCAAAGCGATAGACTATTTACAGAATCTGAAATGCGGGCTTGATCTGATCTATCCGGATTTGAAGTTTAAATAAATTTTTTGCGGTTACCTTTAATTCGTGTAACATGTCGGAAAAATTATTGAAGAGAATAGAGGAACTCGAGAAGGAGAATAAAATAATGAGACTGGCTTCCCTGCAATGGGAGCATCTTCAGCGGGTATACCAGGAGTCGAATGACCGGCTGGAGCACCTGCAGCGTGATCTGTCTGTTTCTTTTGAACGGAATGAGCGGTCGCTGTTTGGCGGTGACCTGGCCTGGTGGGAATGGGATTACATTACCGGAAAAATTCATTTCAACGAAAACCGGGCAAGGTTGCTTGGATATCATGTCGACGAAATGCCCGGGACTTTTAGTGAATTTGCAAGGATGATCCATCCCGATGATTATGAAGCGGTCATGGCCAGGCTGAATGCACACGTTTCGGGCGGTAGTCCCAATTATGAAGCGGAATACCGGGTGAAAACAAAATCCGGAACATGGAAATGGTTCCTTGACAAAGGGAAGGTGGTGGAGACCGATATTTATGGCAAACCATTGCGGTTATCGGGTGTGCTTATCGACATGGATGCCAGGAAGCACATGGAGAATGAACTCGTTGTGTCGCGCGACCAGGCTGTTGCCGACAACCAGGCCAAAAGCAATTTTCTGGCGGGCATTTCCCACGAAATTTATACCCCGATGGCTGGGGTGATCGGAATGTCGGAAATTCTGAAGCAGTCAAAACTGACACAGGAACAGGTTGAATACCTCAATGTCATTGTGAAATCGGCCACAAATCTCATGGCGATCCTGAATGACATCATTGAATTTTCAAAGATCGAATCGGGTAAGCTTGAATTCCGCGAAAAACCCTTCAGCATCCACCAGGTGGTGGAGGAGGTGACTGCATCATTTGTGGATAAGGCCAATGAAAAAGGGTTGGAAATTCTGTCATACCAGGATCCGAATATCCCGGTCGAGGTGGTCGGAGATCCCATGAGGCTGAGGCAGGTATTGAAAATTTTCACGGACAATGCACTCAAATTTACTGAGAAGGGGGAGATCAGGATTGAAGCCGAATTCATGTCATGGGATGATGAGACGGTAAAGGTGAAGTTTAACGTCTGTGATACCGGGATCGGAATTTCAGACGAAGGGATCAAGAAATTATTTACCTCCTACTCGAAACTGGAATCGACCGAGTCGATGAAATACGGTGGCGGAGGCCTTGGCCTGGCCATTGCCAGGAGAGTGGTAGACCGCATGAATGGCCGGATCACGGTAGAGAGTGAACCAGGCTTTGGCACAACCTTTTCTTTTATCGTCCACTTCGAAAGGTATAAGGACACCGAGCTTGCCGATCCGATGAAGGAGCTGCTCCAGGGATTAAAGGTGCTGATCATCGATCCCCGGCAAAGCCGGCGCACCATTCTAAGGAATTACTTCGAGCGGTGGGATGCAGAGGTGGATGAAAGCGAAACTTCAGCCGATGCGGTCAATAAGATCCACCATCAGGCTGAAATAAAAAAGGCCTATAACCTGGTGGCAGTTGAATTTCAGATGACCGGAACCGACGGTTTGAAATTTGCCGCTTCCCTCATGAAGGATCCGCTTTTGGAACGATCTAAATTGCTACTCACCACTTCCCGTTTATTTACTGTGTCATCATCCGAACTCGTTGCTGCCGGCTTCCAGGCAGTGCTGGTGCGACCCTATACTCTCAGTCGCCTTAAAAGCAGGATCAGGGAGGCTTTAACAAAGATACACCGCTCTGAGGACGGAGGGCAGGATGAGATCGATCAGCACCTGATGGATGACCAAAAGCGGGTTTTGAATATTCTGCTTGCCGAAGACAACCTTATCAATCAGAAAGTAGCGCTTGTTACTCTGGAAAAGATGGGGCATGCAACCGACCTTGCCGAAAACGGAAGAATTGCCGTGGAGATGGCTGAAAAAAAGGAGTATGATCTGATCCTCATGGACATGCTGATGCCTGAGATGGACGGAATTACTGCAACGCAGAAAATCCGCGAAATGGAGGCCCGCCAACCCGGGCGGATTCCCGTTCATATCTGCGCCATCACGGCCAACACCTCCCAGGAAGATGAAGCGGAATGTTTTAAGGCAGGGATGAACAGCTATATAACCAAACCGTTCCGGCTGTCGGAACTGGTAAAAGTCCTGAACAGGCTTTAACTGAACCGGATGGCCTTGAGCGGTGTGACCCGCGATATTACATAGGAGGGAATTGCAAAGATCAGATAACAAACCAGCATCGTTCCCAGGTTCAGCATCAGGATGTTCCAACCATTCAGGTTGATCGGTATGACCGGAACATAATAGGATTCCTGTGCAAGCGTGACCAGCCCGAACTTTTTCTGAAGCAGGCAAAGGGTAAAGGCGATCACATTCCCCCATAGCATTCCCCATCCTACAATATACATGGCATTGTAAAGAAACAGTTTCCTGATGGCCCCGTTCCGCATGCCAAGCGCTTTCAGCACGCCGATCATCGTGGTGCGCTCGAGGATGAGGATGAGCAGTGTTGAAATGATGGTGGTTGATGATACCAGGATGATAAGGATCAGGATGATCAGTACATTGATATCCTGCAAATCGAGCCAGTCAAATATCTGCGGATACAACATTTTGATTGTAGAGGCATCCAGGCTGAAGCCAATCTGATGATAAATGTAAACCCCCATCCGGTCGATGTCGTTGAAGTTTTTCAGGAATACCTCAAAACCGCCCACCTGGCTTGGATTCCAGTTGTTTAATTTCTGAATGTGATGGATGTCGCCGATTACATAGAGCTTGTCAAACTCCTCCAGCCCGGTATCATAAATTCCCGATATTTTGAACTTTCGGCCGAGGGTGTTATTTCCAACGATAAAATACATGCGCAGGTCGTCGTTTGCCTTCAGGTTCAGCATGTTGGCAATTCTATTTGAAATGATCACCTCATCCGACCGCGAGCTGTCGGTCACCTTGAAAATCCGCCCGGCCACCATTTTATCCTTAAAGAAAGTCCAGTCGAAATCGGTCCCTATGCCCTTCAGGACCACGCCCTGGATCTGATCTTTCGTTTTGATGATCCCGGCCTTGATGGCAAATGACTGAATGTGGCTGATCTCCTTGTTTTGTTGTAAGCGGTAATAGAATCGTTGGTTTTTTTCGATGGGCTGAGGTTCGTAGGAGCTGTTTTCGGCAAACCGGGTGATCTGGACATGTCCGCCAAATCCCACCACCTTTTCCCGGATCTCTTTTTTAAACCCTGTAAGAATGGCCACGGCAACGAACATGATGGCCAGGCCAAGTGCAATGGAGGTGATGGCGATCACGACAAAAGTCCAGGAAAAATTTCCCTTGCTTCGTGAAACAATGCGGGATGCCAGAAAAAATTCAGTATTCAAAGGAAAGATATCTTTACTTTGCAAAAGTATGAGTTTTTTTATTGTGTTATGAGAACCTCTGTCCGTCATGCTTGTCCGTATCGCATAATGGCGATATCCGGTATTTTGTTCCTGTTGTTTTTTTTCAGTGTTTTTTCTGAAAGCGAGGCTCAGGTCATCGTTGGCGCCGCACGAACGGAACTTTACTGCCCCCTGCTGAAGGGGAAGCAGATCGCAGTGGTTGCAAATAAATCGTCGGTTGCGGGAGGTATCCATGTCGTGGATGCCCTGCTGAATGAAGGAATACACATCAGCCGGATCTTTTCCCCTGAACATGGGTTCCGGATGAATGCGGAGGCAGGGGAGACGGTCGGGAACCAGATTGACTCCCTGACCGGGATCAAGGTGGTATCTCTCTATGGTAAACATGCAAAACCCTCGGCCGGCAACCTGGCCGGCATTGACCTGGTGTTGTTTGACCTGCAGGATGTCGGCGTTCGTTTTTATACTTACATCTCCACCCTGACCTATGTGATGGAGGCCTGCGCTGAAAATAACATTCCGCTCATCGTGCTTGACCGTCCGAATCCGAATGGTTCATACATTGACGGGCCGGTCCTTGAAAAGCAATTTGCCTCTTTTGTTGGTCTGCACCCGGTTCCGGTGGTTTACGGGATGACCATCGGGGAGTATGCCCGGATGGTGAATGGAGAGGGGTGGCTTTCCAATGGGGTAAAATGCCACTTGCAGGTGATCCCTTTGTCGGGCTACACCCACCAGACCAGGTACGATTTACCGGTGAGGCCATCTCCCAACCTGCCGAACAGCAATGCAGTGTGTCTTTATCCCTCGCTGTGTCTCTTTGAAGGAACAGCGATCAGCGTGGGCAGGGGAACATCCTATCCTTTCGAGGTGTTTGGCTGTCCTGAGATGAAGGACATGGGCTTTACCTTTACCCCCGTCAGTATCCCGGGCGTCAGTGTTCATCCTCCCTATGAAGGGGTGTTATGCCATGGTGTGGATTTACGGGAATATTCCGGGAAGAATCCTGGCGGTCCGAAAAAGATCAACCTTGAATGGCTTGTGGAGGCCTGCCGCGACTGGCAGGGCAAACCTGGTTTTTTTAATGGGTACTTCAATAAACTGGCTGGCAATGCCACATTGCAGCAGCAGATCCTCAGTGGAAAAACAGAAAAAGAGATCAGGGAGAGCTGGAAACCAGCAATAGAAAAATTCAAGGAAATACGCAAAAAGTATCTGCTGTACTGAAACAACGCGAACTTTTTTATTTTCTTCCCGGATAAACCTTCAATCCCTCTTCCAGGCATTTCATGGCACCGATCAGGTCGGGAACATTCAACACATAGCTGATGCGCACTTCGTTCTTGCCGCGGCCCGGGGTAGAATAAAATCCGGTTGCAGGGGCAAGCATGACAGTTTTTCCCTGGTAGTTGAAATTTTCAAGCAGCCACTGGCAGAACTTGTCGGAATCATCGATGGGCAGGCGGGCAACCGCATAAAAGGCTCCACCCGGATTCGGACAGAAACAGCCCTCCATTTTATTGATCGACTCAACCACGATATCACGGCGCCTGACATATTCAGCCAGCACCTTCACCAGGTAACTATCGGGGGTGTTTACTGCCTCTTCGCCGGCTATCTGGCCGAAGGTGGGAGGACTCAGCCGCGCCTGTGCAAATTTCATGGCGGTACTGATCACCTCTTTGTTCCTGGAAATAAGAACGCCGATCCGCACGCCGCATGCACTGTAACGTTTTGAAATGGAATCAAGCAGAATCACATTCTGATCGATCCCTTCGAGGTTCATGACAGAGAAGTGCTCTTTGCCATCATAACAGAATTCACGGTAAACCTCGTCGGCAAACAGATAGAGATCATGTTTTTTAACAATGTCACGCAACAGGCCCAACTCTTCCTTCGAATAAAGATATCCGGTTGGATTGTTCGGGTTGCAGACCATGATGGCTTTGGTGCGCGGCGTGATCGCCTCTTCAAAGGCACTCATGGGCGGAAGTCCGAAACCATCCTCAATGAACGATTCGATTGGCTTTACCACCACACCGGCTGCCACGGCAAAGCCGTTGTAGTTGGCGTAAAATGGTTCAGGGATGATAATTTCGTCGCCGGGGTTCATGCAACTAATCATGGCGAAAAGGATCCCTTCCGATCCGCCGGTGGTGACGATCATCTCCTCGGGAGTGACATCAATGGAGACCTTTTTATAATATTCAACCAGTTTTTTCCGGTAAGAAAGCATGCCGGCAGAATGGCTGTATTCAATGACCTTCAGATCGGTATTGCGGATCTTATCAAGTACATTCGGTGGAGTTTCGATGTCAGGTTGGCCGATATTGAGATGATACACTTTGATCCCCTTCTTTTTTGCTTCATCTGAAAAGGGAACGAGTTTACGGATCGGGGAGGGGGGGCAGGACTGGCCGCGGTGCGAAATGGTTGGCATGGTTTTATTTATTAATCGGTACAGCTCCCTGATCTCCGGTTTTTTCGGGCAGGGTTGTGGCGGGTTTGGCGGTCACAGTGCCTTTGATCTGCAAAATGATGCGGGCGGTCTTTGCATTGGAATTCACCGTGACAGTTTTATTGATTGGACCGATATTGTTTGTATTGTAGGTTACCTTGATCACGTCACTTTTTCCGGGAAGGATAGGTTCCTGCGGCCAGGTGGGAACGGTGCATCCACACGAAGACTGAGGTCTTGATAAAATCAAAGGTTCTTTGCCGGTGTTTGTGAATTTGAATTCGCAGGCGCCATCGCTGCCCTGCACAATGGTTCCATAATCATGCACTGTTTTGGCGAAGGAGATTTCGGCTGCGTTGGGGTTAACCGGTGGCTGCGCCGCCTCCTGTGCAATAAGTGAAAAGGAGGTAACCATCACGAGTGCCAATGAAAGAACAAACTTTTTCATAAGGATAAATAATTTTATGATTAATTGATTAAAACCAAATTGTGCACAAAAATACGAATTTATTGTCGACGGAAGCAGATAATAGAATATTTTAGCAACATACAAGGATGGATGAATTCTTACGGATGATGGGTAACTGTCCTCTGTCAAAGCAGTTGGAATTTCAAAAGTAAAAAAAGTAGTATCTTTGCACAGTTTTAAATCTTACCTCTTGACAGAACCAGTTCAAAAGATTAGGGAGCTTGACGGAAAACAACTCTATTACTCGTTTCTTGCCGGTGCTCAACGGATTTTCGAACATCAAAAACTCCTCAACAAAATTAACGTGTTTCCGGTTGCAGATGCCGATACCGGAACGAATCTTGCATCAACCATGCGTTCCATCATGGACGCCATCATACCGACCGATAATCTCAAGCAAACGGCCGTAGCTCTTGCTGATGCTGCGCTTATCGGTGCCCGTGGGAATTCCGGAATCATCTTTGCCCAGTTTTTATATGGTTTCAGCAACGAGATCAAATCCAATGCGACCATTGATATCCAGTCGTTTGCCGAAAGCATGAAGAAGGCTGTCGCTTATGCTTACGATGCCATCTCGAACCCGGTTGAAGGTACCATTCTGACCGTGATCAAAGCATGGGCTGATTACATCTATTTATTAAAGGATCAGTTTGATGATTTCATCAAACTTCTGGTTGAAGCTTACAGCAAGGCACTCGAATCACTGGCCTCTACAACCAAAAAGCTTGAAGTCCTTGCTCGTTACCATGTGGTGGATGCAGGAGCCAAGGGATTTGTTTTCTGGCTCGAAGGGATCATCGACTTTTTTACCATGGGCTCTGAAAAAGCAATGAAGGGCTCTGTGAATACAGCCAACGATGCGGAGGAAGCGGTCGAGATGCCCCATGATCAGATCACATTCAGGTTCTGCACTGAAGCACTTATCAACGGGGAGGGCCTGGATAAACACAAGATCCGGAATTTTATCCAGCATTGCGGCGATTCAGTGGTGGTTGCAGGTTCGCCTCAGAAGATCAGGGTGCATATCCATACAGATTTTCCTGCCGAGGTGTTTTCACAATTGCAAAAGTTTGGAAATATCACCTACCAAAAGGTAGATGATATGGTGATGCAAAATGAGATCCAGTTCAACCGCAAATCGGACGTTGCACTTTTAACTGATTCATCCTGCGATCTGCCCAAAGAGCTGATAGATAAATACCAGATCCATGTTGTGCCTTTGTCTGTCCATTTCGGGGAGACCTATTTTCTTGACCGGCTGACCATCAATCCGCCACAGTTTTATGCCATGCAGGAGAAGTCGGCACAGAATGCCTCATCCGCACAGCCTGCATCCAAAGAATTTCAGAATAAATTTGATTACCTGTCTACCCATTATGATTCGGTCATTGGGATTCATTTAAGTGAGGGATTGAGCGGAACCTTTTCAAGCAGCGACAAAGGATCGAAGGATGTCATTTCGCGGACCGGGAAAAAAATTGACGTGGTAAATTCCAAAACCCTGACAGGCGGTTTAGGCCTTCTGCTGATACGTGCAGCCCGCGCCCTTGAGAGCGGAGCCACCCACGATGAGATCATGTCAAAAATGGAGGAATGGAAGGCAAAGTCCTTTATGCGCGTAAATGTGGTTACCCTGAAATATATTATCCGCAGCGGGAGGGTCAGCCCTTTTAAAAGTTTTGTGGCCAGACTTCTGGATCTTAAGCCGGTGATTTGGGTCGATCACAAAGGAAAAGCATCACTTCTCTCGAAATCCTTCACAGAGAAAGGCAGTATGAAAAAGGTGATGAAGAATATCGTGGAGATTACGAAGGGTAAAAAAGTGTGGGAATATGCCATCACCCATGCCAACAACACTCCTGCCGCTCAATGGTATGCAGTTCAGATGGAGGCGCTTACAGGTAAAAAACCTTTGTACATTGACCACGCCTCTCCGGCGATTGCTGCCAATACCGGTCCCGGGATTGCGTGCGTTTCACTGATGCTTGAGTAGTAACACAGTAACAGGGTAACAAGGTGACAAGGTGACAGGGTAACAAGGTGACAAGGTGACTGGGTAACAGAGGAATGAAGTGATGAAGTGATGAAGTGATGAAGTGATGAAGTAATGAAGTTACAGGGTTACAGAGGATTTGAATTCTACATAGTTTGATTGATTTTCAAAATATTGTTCTTGAGGTTGGATTGGTCATCTGTCTTTACATGACCATCATCTTTATTCTTGCCCTGATCCGGAAGGACAATTCCATTGTGGATGTGGCCTGGGGGGCTGGTTTTATCCTGGTTGCCGTTTATTCGATCATCCAGTCGGGGGAGGTTGACCTCAGGAAAATGATCGTCAGCCTGCTGGTACTGCTCTGGGGATTGCGATTGTCGTTTCATATTATGGTTAGAAACAGCGGGAAAGGAGAGGATTTTCGCTACAAGGCCTGGCGGGATACATGGAAGTTCTTTTACCTCCGCAGCTTTTTCCAGATATTCATGCTCCAGGGGTTGCTGATGCTGATCATTTCCGCTCCAATCTGGTTTATCAATTTCAGTACCGGAGGCATCATCGGGATTTGGGATTCTCTCGGTCTAGTTGTTTTCGGTGTCGGATTCATGTTCGAAGCCATTGGCGATTACCAGCTGGCTGAATTTAAAAAGGATCCATCAAACAAAGGAAAAATCATGACCACCGGATTGTGGTCCGTCACACGACATCCGAATTATTTTGGTGAAGCGCTTTTGTGGTGGGGCATCAGCTTTTATGCATTGAGTTTTCCAAACGGATGGTATACCCTGATCAGCCCTTTGGTCATTACCCTGTTGCTGCGCTTTGTATCGGGAGTTCCCATGCTTGAAAAAAAATACCAGGACCACCCCGACTGGCAGGAATACAAGGCCAAAACGGCAGCTTTCATTCCGTTTGTTAAATTTCTTTAAACCTGCCCGAATGACGAGTGACGATTGACGAATGACGAATGACGATTTTTGATTGATTCCCGGATTTAATATTTTTGCCAAAAACTTCCAGTATGATCAACCAGGCACTGCTGAACCCCAGAAGTATTGTTGTGATAGGTGGTTCAAACGATGTTCATAAGCCCGGCGGGGCTGTTCTCCGAAATCTTATTGAAGGAAATTTCAGCGGAGAATTATTTGTCACCAACCTGAAGGAGCGGGAGGTTCAGGGAATCAAAAGTTTCAATGATCCGGAACAATTGCCAGATGTCGACCTGGCCATCCTTGCCATTGCTGCGAAGTTCATCCCGGCAACCATTGAATTGCTGGTCAACAGAAAAAATACCCGGGCCTTTATTGTTTTATCGGCAGGATTCAGCGAAGAGAGTGAAGAGGGAAGAATCCTGGAGAATGAAATCATCGATACAATCAATTCGGTGGGTGGTTCGCTGATCGGCCCGAATTGCATCGGGGTGCTTACCCCGGCCTACCATGGTGTTTTCACCAAACCAATTCCGAAACTAAACCCGAAGGGGTGCGATTTTATCTCCGGATCGGGTGCAACAGCCGTTTTTATTATGGAGGCCGGCATCCCGAACGGACTCACCTTCTCGCAGGTATTTTCGGTCGGGAACAGTGCCCAGCTCGGGGTTGAAGAGATACTGGCCCATCTCGACGAAAGTTTTGACCCTGAGACCTCTTCGAGGGTTAAACTGCTTTATATTGAAACAATTTCGAAGCCCGGGCTGTTGCTGAAACATGCTTCATCCCTGATCCGCAAAGGTTGTAAGATTGCAGCCGTCAAGGCGGGATCATCAGAAGCGGGCAGCCGGGCGGCTTCATCACATACAGGAGCACTGGCCAGTCCCGATATGGCCGTGGATGCCTTGTTTCGCAAAGCCGGCATTGTGCGCTGTTACGGACGTCAGGATCTGATCAGCGTGGCTTCTGTATTCACCTTCCCCGAACTGAAGGGGAAAAATATGGCCATCATCACCCATGCAGGAGGCCCGGCGGTCATGCTGACCGATGCCCTTTCGCACGCAGGAATGAATGTCCCTCACATCGATCATCCTGAGGCAAAAGAACTTCTGGAACAATTGCTCCCGGGTTCTTCCGTTGCAAACCCGATCGACTTTCTCGCTACCGGAACCGCACAGCAATTGGGGATCATCATCGATTATACCGACCGGAAATTCGATGAAATTGATGGAATGGCGGTCATTTTCGGTACTCCCGGACTCACTCCCGTGTTTGACGTCTACGAACTGCTTGATAAAAAAATGTCAGCATCAAAAAAGCCTGTTTACCCGATATTGCCCTCCATTATAACCGCCAAGGAGGAAACAGGGATATTTACCGACAAAGGCCGGGTGTTTTTCCCCGATGAGGTGGTTTTCGGAAATGCCCTTGCCCGTGTTTACCATACCTCAAAACCTGCCAGCGATGTTCCGGAGCTTCCTGTGGTGGATCAGTCGAAAATCAGGGCCATTATTGATCATTCGGGTGACGGATACCTTCCCCCGCCGGCCATCCAGGGGTTGATGGATGCCTGTGGAATTCCACGGGCCGGCGAAGCGGTGGTGAACACAGCGGATGAGGCCGTCCGATCGGCTGCCCAACTGGGATTTCCTGTCGTGATGAAGGTGGTGGGTCCTGTTCATAAATCGGATGTGGGCGGGGTAGTACTTCATGTCAGGGATGAGTCGACGGTTACCCGGGAATTCAACCGCATGATAAAAATCCAGGATACAACGGCGATCCTTATCCAGCCTATGCTTTCGGGCATTGAACTCTTTATCGGCGCCAAATTCGAACCAAAATTCGGACACCTGATCCTGTGTGGCCTGGGTGGAATATTCATTGAAGTACTGAAAGATGTTGCAGCAGGATTGTCACCGCTCTCCGGAGAGGAGGCGCATGCCATGATCAGGAGCCTGAAGAGTTACAAGATCATCCAGGGGGTGCGTGGCCAGCAGGGAGTCAACGAGGATTTGTTTGCCGATGTGATGCTTCGCCTATCGGCACTGCTTATGGCCGCCCCTGAAATCATTGAACTTGATTTCAACCCGTTACTTGGGAAACAGGACAAGGTGGTGGCGGTAGATGCGAGGATTCGGGTGAAAAGGTAACAGGGTAACAGGGTAACAAAGTAATGAAGTAATGAAGTAATGGAGTGATGAAGTAATGAAGTATAAATTGGTAATTGGTAATTGGTAATTGGTCATTGATCAGACGATTCTTTTTATCAGCCTCAGTTTGTGGGTGTATTTCTGAACTTCATCATTAAATATTCCCTGGTGATCCAGGGCATCGGTGCGCACTTTTCCTGAACAATGAATGATGTGCGACCGGTCGGTCAACATCCCTACATGAGTGATTTTTCCCTCCTCATTATCAAAGAAAGCAAGATCTCCGGGCTCGGCCTCTGCCAGCAGGCTGATCACCTCTCCTTGTGTTGCCTGCTGTGCAGCATCACGCAAGAGCTTAATTTTCTTAAGTTTATAAACCATCTGGACAAAGCCCGAGCAGTCAATTCCAAAAGGGGTGCGGCCTCCCCAGAGGTAGGGGGCATTGAGGTATAGTCTTGCATCATTTACAAGTTGCTGTCTGATCATCCTGATCTCCTCCCGGCCCGCCGGTTCTTCAGAGAGTGTGTGATTGACGATTGATCCATCGAATTGAAAATCTTCCTGGCCGATTTTCATCCGGCCATCCCTAAAACCCGGAAGAGAACTCCCCATGACCACCGGGATCATGGTTTGCCTGTTTTCATGCGACATGAGCTGGACCAGGTCGATGGTTACTGCTGTTTCGGTGCCGGCCAACCGCAGAAATTCCTGTTCAGTGATGGAATATGACTGCAGCAGATGGATCCAGCCCTCGTAATTGTCATAAAGGAGCTGAGCCCTGATCCAGTTGCCCTCCTTTTCGACAATCCGGTAAAGTTCGCCGAATAAAACCTGGGAGACCATTTCAGTGGTGTGCGATGGTTCCATCCTTACGGCAACCACGCTTTGAAGACATATGCCAAATTCCATTGCGTATCAGATTTGAGTGAGGTAAAGATAGGGAGAAATGTAACAGGGTGACAGGGTAACAAGGTGACAGGGTAACAGAGTGAAAATGTTTTATGTAGTATGTTTTTTTTGTATTTCAGCTTTCAGGACTTCCAGGCTGCAGCCGGAGCATCCATGGCAGCCGGAGTCCGGGGATTTGAAAAAGCGGATCAGCCTTGCAATGGTTAACGTGAGGGCTGCCCCGACCAATGAACCGACGATCAAATATTGGATAATCATCTCAGGATAAAATTAAACTGCCAACCTGATAAACGATGAAGGATACTATCCATGCAAGCACCGTAGTATAGGTGATGAGAAAAAGAGCCCATTTCCAGCTGCCCGATTCCCTGTTTACCGTGGCAACCACCGCAATGCAAGGCATGTAAATGAGGATAAAAAGAAGGTAGGATATCCCGACGAGCGGTGTAAAGAGTTTTTCTCCCACATGCGGATCGTTCTGGCGGGTGGCCTGCTGCAGCCTAACCCCCAATGTTTGAGGTGCCGTTGTTTCATGGTAATGGCTTGATCCGAACAGAACGCCCATGGTACTGACCACCACCTCTTTGGCGGCGGCACCCGTAATCAGGCTGACGCCCATACGCCAGTCAAAGCCCAGGGGCGCGATCACCGGTTCGATGGTTTTCCCGATCCTGGCGATGTAGGATTGTTGCAATCTTTCGCCGGGGCTGGTTTTACTTCCGGCCGGGAAATATTCAAGCGCCCAGATCAGGATCACGGCGATTAAAATCACCCCACCCATCTTGCTGAGATATTGTTGTCCTTTCTCCCACATATGCCGCATGATGACCCTTAAAGTGGGCAGGCGGTAGGGGGGTAATTCCATTACAAACGGAGCTTCTTTGCTTTTAAACAAGGTTCGTTTAAAAACGAGGGAAATCAACACGGCTAGAATAATTCCGGTCATATACAGGCCAAAAATCACACTCCCTGCATGTTGAGGGAATACGGCCCCGGCAATCAGGATATACACCGGCAAACGGGCACTGCACGACATGAAAGGATTTATCAGCATCGTGAGCAACCGGTCATTCCGGTCCTTGAGGGTGCGTGTTACCATGATGGCAGGCACATTGCATCCGAAACCCATGATGAGTGGGATGAATGACTGCCCGTGCAAGCCCATTTTATGCATCAGTTTATCCATGATAAATGCGGCCCTGGCCATGTAGCCTGTGTCCTCCATGATGGAAATGAAGAAAAACAGGATCAGGATGTTGGGTAAAAAAACGATGATGCTGCCTACCCCGTTGATGATGCCGTCAACCAGCAGGTCCTTCAACGGCCCTGCCGGGAGGAGCGCGCTGGCCTGAATGCCGATCCAGGAAACAACCAGGTCAATCCAGTGTTTCGGATATTCGCCAACTGAAAAAGTTGACTGAAACATCACCCACAGAAAGAGGATGAAGATGGGAAACCCCAGCCATTTATGGGTTAACACTTTGTCAACCCGTTCGCTGCCGGCTTTTACCTGTTGATCACGGTTGCCTGGCGTTAAAGTCTCTCTGAGAGCCCCTGCGATAAATCCGTACTTGGCATCGGTGACCAGGGTTGACGAATCCTCCTTGAACATTATCTCCAGCCGGTGAATCTCCAGGTCAGCAACTTTCAGGATGGATGAACATTGCGGCGATGATTTCAGGGATGAAATCACGTCGGTATCTTTTTCAAGCAGTTTGATCCCGTAGTAGCGGGATGAAATGCGGTCGGTAAGCGGTTTATCCAACCAGATTGCATCCTGGATCTTCACGATTGACCGCTCGAGTTCCTGGCCATAATTGATGTGAACGTGCCTGATGACCGGGTCACGGTCTTCAAACACCTCAGTGAGCCGATCGAACAATTCGGGAATACCGGTTCCCCTGGAGCTGACCGTAGGAATGACAGGGATTCCAAGTAGTTTTCCCAATGCACGGTAATCGAGCTGATGTCCCTGTTTCCCGAATTCATCGAACATATTCAGGGCGATCACCACCCTGATGTCCATATCGATGAGCTGGGTGGTTAAAAACAGGTTGCGTTCGAGATTGGAGGCGTCCACCACGTTAACCACAATATCCGGGATTTTCCCGATGATATGTTCCCGGACAAAAAGCTCTTCAGGAGAATAGGCTGTCAGGGAGTATGTCCCCGGAAGATCGGTGATGTTGAAGGTATATCCTGAATGTTTGAATGATCCCTCTTTAGAATCAACAGTTACCCCGCTGAAATTGCCGACCCGCTCATGCAACCCGGAAGCAAAGTTGAACAGGGTGGTCTTCCCGCAATTCGGATTCCCAACCAGTGCAACATCGATCACTTTACCTTTGTCCCCGGCATCGTTCCGCTGTGATTCCTCCTCAAAGATCCCGTTATAGCCGTTGGAATCAGGTTCAGAGATTGCAAAAGAGGATTCATCTGAATATGGTTGAATCCCGATCAGGAGGGCTTCGCTTTGCCTGAGTGATACATGGGACCCCATGATCTTATATTCAATGGGATCCTGCAAAGGTGCAGCCTTTATCACGGTGACCTCTTTCCCTTTCACAAAACCCATTTCGGTGATGCGTTTGCGAAAGGCGCCTCGGCCTTTCACTTTGGTGATCAGCCCGGATTCGCCCTGATGTAAATCGAGGAGGGTTGCCAATTAATTTAGATTAAATTAAGGCAAAGGTACGAAATCTTTGGAAGCGTAAGGAATCAGAAATTGAATTTAGGGTTGCATGGAAATTCTTCCTTTCCGGATCTGGACATTTACTGTCACCATCGAATTTACAGGAGTTTGATTCTGCAGAGCAGGGGACCACACGATCAGGGTGTTCAGCAATTTTAATACCCTGGTAGCCATTCCCATGCTTCCGTCATACGTATCTAATGTGGAGGCAACATACCGTCCCTGGCAATCAACATAAAAATTAAAGTGGTAATATGCAGTAGCATCCTTATCTTCAGGTTTGTGCGATATGGTCGCATTGAGGGTTGAATCGAGTACCAGGATGTTATTTTTTATCCTGGCCGCCTGAGTTGGCAGGTTTATGATGCTGAAAGAATCACAGGGAGAAGTAAAATAGATGTCCTGACCCGATTGTCCCAGCCCGATCAACGGCAGGAGCATGCTGAAAAAGAGGATGGACAGTAATTTTGAAAATGGGTTTGAGGTTGTTTGCATATGGGTTGATGTTTTCATAGGTGTATGGGTTTAACAAAGAAGGTGTGCGTGAGGTAAATTCAGCTGCAAAGATAATTGTAAATATACTCTGTTGATTCCGGGCCCAGGTTAAAAATCACATCCATCACACTCAAGCCGGGGATAAAGCCGCACCGGGGTTCAAAAACCTGGGTGTAATGCGGGGCATCAGTTATTTTCACTGTGTTTTCCCGGATCAGGGTTCCCCGGAGATCCGTTATCCCGGTTGGATTTTTTTCATAAGATTCACTCTGGCTGACTGTCCGGTTAAGTTTAAGAATCCGCAGTAAAACAATCATCATCTCAAGATTCCAATCCAACAGGAACTGATATTTCTTTTCATAAAACGGAGAAAAAAGGTCCTGGTAGAAAAGAAAAAACGGCGAATTGTTGTACGCCGTTTCAATGGATCGCCAATGGATTCTCTGCCAGGGCTGGTGTTCCGAAATCCGGATATCCCTGGTGATGGTATGATTCCCATTCACCTTGATCACGGGGATGCTCAGGGTTTGCCTCCCATTGGGCCCGTAAATCGTACAGTGGTTCCGGCAGGTTTGCTTGGTGTAGGTTTCATAAGCTTCGATCACAATCGCATCAGCCTGTAAAACTTCCTTCATGTAGGCAACAGGAGGAAGATAGGCAGTTTCGATCAGAATTGACATGCTTTTAAAGGTTTAAGTCGCCTGCAAAAGTAAACAAATGTCATTGATCGGCTACCGAAACGCCATTAATTCCCCGACTCCTTCAGCAGGAGGTCAGCGATGGCCTGTTTCAATGAATCTTTGGGCAGGGCACCAACCGACATCTGCGGCTGCTCGGCCAGCGGAACGAACAACATCGAAGGAATGCTGCGTATCCCAAAAGCTCCGGCAAGTTCCTGTTCAGCTTCGGTGTCGATCTTGTAAATATCCAGTTTCCCGGCATATTCCGTTGCCAGCTCTTCAAGGATGGGAGCCACCATCTTGCAGGGACCGCACCAGTCGGCATAAAAATCAATGATGCAGGGACGCGTGCCCTCGAATTTCCATTCCTGATTCTGTTCAAAATTGAAGACCTTCTCCAGGAAGGTTGCCTTCGTTAAGTGTTCGACCATATTTAAAGAATTTATTTGGTTTAATATTTAAAGAGTAATGAAGTAATGAAGTGATGAAGTAATGAAGTGATGAAGTGATGAAGTGATGAAGTGATGAAGTGATGAAGTGATGAATTTCTTTGGTCGCTAGTTGACTTGCAGAATTTTTGTGATCATGTCAATGTAGGCTGTTTTTTGCTGCGCACCTACCGTCATTTGTGGTTTTCCGTTTTTAGGAACGAACAACATCGCCGGAATCGAGTTGATGTTGAATAATCCGGCCAGTTCGCGCTGTTCGTCAGTGTTCACCTTATAAATCCTCACTTTCCCCTTGTATTCTTTGGCTATCTCGTCCATGATCGGGGCTACCATTTTACACGGCCGGCACCAGTCTGCGTAAAAGTCAATGATCACGGGCTGGTCACCCAGGAAGACCCAATCCTGCGGATTCTTTTTGTAATTCCAAACCAGTTTTTGAAATGATTCGGAGGTCAGTTTCACCACCTGCCCCTCCGGGTTATCAGAGGCTTCGTTGTTGCTCACGGCAGCGTTGTTGCAGGCGTTCAGGCTGAATGATCCGAGAAAAAAGAGAAAAAATGCCAGTCTTTTCATGATGATTATTTTTAATGACGCTGCAAAGATAAAAACAATTTTTAATATAAATCGCATAACTATCACTATTTTTATGTAAATTTGTAATCAGAATAAAAGGATGGCTATGGCTTTGACATTTAAACAGCTTGATATTAAGGCGCTTGAGGGGTATTTTGCCAAAGAGGATGACTGCCTGCAATTTCTTGCTGACAAAAAGTGGGAAGAGGGTTTCATTTGTAAAAAATGTGGAAACACGAACTATTGTAAAGGCAAAACACACTTTGCAAGACGTTGCACCCGCTGCAAACACGAGGAGTCTGCCACCGCACATACCATTTTTCACCGTTGTCATATCCCGATCACCGAAGCATTTCGCATTGTTTACATGGTTTGCCACGACCCGACCGTATCAACCTACGAACTTTCACGCCAGGTTGAACTCAGGCAGATGACCTGCTGGAAGCTGAAAAGCAGGCTGATGGAGTGTCTCCAGAGCCGCGGGGAGGTGGACATTCTGTTCGATGAACCCAGGAAATCATAAAAAGGGTTACCTTCGTAATGCATAAAAAAAAGCCATGGCTATTCTGATAAAAAACATCAAGGAACTTGTTCAGGTCGAAGAAAAACCCCAAATGATGGTTTCGGGGAAGGCCATGTCAAAACTCGATACCATTCCGGATGCCTGGGTCTTCATTGAAGGAAACCGGATCAGTGACTTTGGTAAAATGCCCCCTGATGAATTACTAATTACTAATTACAAATTACGAATGCAGAAGGATCAGGTAGGGGAGAATGATCCGTTGCAGGTCATTGATGCGACCGGGAAAATGGTTTTTCCGAGTTTCTGCGACAGCCATACCCATCTTGTTTATGCCGGAAGCCGGGAGATTGAATACATTGATAAGATCAGGGGTTTGAGCTATGAGGAGATTGCCAGGCGTGGAGGAGGGATTCTTAATTCAGCCCGGAGATTGCATGAGACCGGCGAAGAGGAACTCGTGGAGCAGGCGCTCATCCGTTTGAATGAAATCATGATGACGGGGACGGGCGCCGTGGAGATCAAAAGCGGTTACGGGCTCAGTGTAGAAGATGAACTGAAAATGTTGCGGGTGATACGTACTCTGAAGAATAAATCTCCGCTAACAATTATCCCTACTTTCCTGGGTGCTCATGCCGTTCCGGCAGAATTCAAGGGAAGGCAGGGTGAATTTGTCGACATGGTGATCAGTGAAATGATCCCGCGAGTTGCAAGTGATGAACTGGCTGATTTTATTGATGTCTTCTGCGACCGGGGCTTTTTTACGGTTGAAGAGACCGACCGCATATTGAATGCAGGGATGAAGTACGGCATGCGTGCAAAAATCCATGCCAACGAACTGGATTATTCCGGCGGGATCCAGGTGGGCGTGAAGTACAATGCCCTGTCAGTAGATCATCTTGAGTTTACGGGTGAAGAAGAAATTGAATGCCTGTCGGGTTCTGAAACCATGCCGACGGTGTTGCCTGGCGCTGCATTTTTCCTTGACATGGTTTATGCTCCCGTCCGTAAAATGATCGACGCAGGTTTGCCTGTTGCCATGGCCAGTGATTTTAACCCCGGATCGTCCCCATCAGGGAATATGCAGTTCATCCTCTCCATGGCCTGTATCAAATACCGGATGCTGCCTGAGGAGGCCATCCACGCGGTAACCATCAACGGGGCTTATGCCATGGGATTAAGCAGCGATTACGGGAGTATTGCCCGGGGGAAAATTGCCAACCTGTTTATAACCAAGCCGCTACCGACCTATGCCTTCATGCCCTATGCATTTGGAAGCAATAAGGTGGAAACCGTGATCCTGAATGGACAATTGATATCCCCCCTGGCGGGGAAATGATGATCCTCCTATCAGCCTTTCATCCTATCAGCCTTTCATCCGTTATTCGACGTGAAAATGGATGCAAAGTTCTTTCGTCGGAGAAAAATTGTATTTCCGCCACGTTTGCTTCATCTTTCCATCCTCGGTTGAAATATTGTCGGGTTTATAGGAGGTGGAATCAATCCTGATCGACGGGCTCTCGACAATGAGCGTATAATATCCCTCTGCAAGCGGTTTTTTCCAGTATTTTATCTTCGTAAGGATATAGCCTGCCCGTTTTCCGTCGTGGTTCTGGATGTAGTATATCCTGACCTTCTTTTGTTCCTGAGCGTTGACGGTAACCTGTATCAGCGCCCCGGCAATATTTTTCCGGATGGGCTTGATGCAGGTGTTGGTCGTGCAGTCAAGGATTGTGAGGCTGTCATTGGCATAATCAGCTCCATCGCAGGCAAACGGAATATGCATTGTCTGGGAGATGGTTTTATTTGTGGGGTTTTTGAACCATAGTTCAGCAGTAACCTCCAGGTGAGTTGTCCCCAGTTTACACTCTGCTTTTTCCCTGACGAAATCAAGTTGTTGCGCCGTTGCCTGGAATGCGTTAAATCCGATCAGCAACAGGAAAATAGAAAACCTTATCATGTACCAGGATTTTATGTCGACTCCGAAAGATATAACAAAAATCGCGATATTCCAAGTTAATGGTTATTTGAGGACCTTCAGCGCACTTTCTGTGGCATCCTGCAGCGGCTTGATACTGATTTCGCTGCCAACGGCATTTTTCATCCAGAGCTGCGGAATCAGGCGTCCGGCCGAATAGATCCGGATGGCTTCGTCTGCAAAGTTTTTCCCTTTCAGGAACTGGTTCAGTTGGAATTCAATGAGATGCCCCACCGGGTAATTCGACAGGTAGAGCGGGTTGTCAATCATGTGCGAATAGATGGCCAGGATGGGTATGTCCTTGATGCCAAAAACTGGCGCATAATATTGATTCCAAACCTCGATGGCAGTTTTTACCACGGTCTCTTTCAGCTGCTCTTTTGTTGCATTGGGATTTTCGTACAGCCATTTCCAGACCTTCATATCCAGCAGTGAAACGCCCATGATTTCGTAACTCATCCAGAAATTATCCATGGCAGCGAGGGGCTCCTTCAGCGGATCGGTATCTTTGATTCCAAGCAATTCAAGATCATGCTTCTGGAAGTTAAAGGCAAAAGCTTCGGTGAAGGCCGTGTTGGGAACACCCTGCATCATGTAGTTGTCGACCATGTAAAGTGAAATCGTTTGCTCCACATTGTGGCCAAGTTCGTGGATGGCAATGTTATACCCTTTGTAGTCCATCCCCTCTTTGCCGATCCTGGTACGGAGGTGGGCCTTGTCGCCCTTCATCTGTGCTCCCCATGCATGACCGCTTCCACGTGCCGGATCAACGGTAATGTGCGATGCGATCTCCCTGGCTTTGTCGGGTTTGAACCCCAGTTTGATCAGGATGTTGGGAATATCGGCTTCAAAGGCCTGGGTGTTTGGATATTTTGCGCGGGTGGTTTTGTCAAGCAACTCCATATTCATGTTGCTGCGTGGTTTAAAACCATCATACCAGATATCGAATGGCTGCAGTGGTCTTCCCAGCCTTTTGGTTATCTGTTCTCCGACCAGTTTCACCTGTCCTGAGGAGCAAAAATCGGTAAAGAGTTTCTCCACCTGTTCCTGAGGTATCTCCATCCCGCCATCGAATGCACGCATGATGTAGGTCGGGTACATCGGCGTGTAGGGATCCATGAGTTTATTTTTATTGAAGAGGTTCAGCAGGGTTGCGTACCTTGTATCGGGTTCCGGGATGTTGGTCACCTCTTTGCCATCTTTGAAAACCTTGTTGGAAAATGGATTCCATTGAAATGACGGGTTGTTGATCACGCTGTCGGGGATATCCTGGTTGATGATCCGGAGCATGACCTGGTAGATCATCTTTTGTTTCAGCAGCCCTTCATCGCCCTTGTTGTAGTTGGCTTTGAGTTCATCGCGGAGGTTCCAGTGCGATAGCAGTTTCATCTCCTTGGTAAAATGGGTCTTTCCCTGGTCATCGAGCAGGTTCCCGACATAAATGTTATATCCGGAGATGTAATTGTCGGCGGCAGTCAGTGCCTCTGCGATCTTTACATTTACCTCGGCCGGCACGCGGGCAGTGAACAGGTCGCCCATGCGCACATAGGCCCATTCTTCGCGGCTCCATTTCGGTCCGAGTTCCTCCTTCTCCTTCAGGGAGTAAAAGGGGAAATTGAGTGCGGTGACAAAGGCGAGTTTGTTGTTGAAAAAGTCATCGTTAAAATGAGCCCCTGGTTCATAGGCCCCGAAAATTTCATCCACATCGAGCATTTCGCCGATATCCAGGTGCATGCCCCGTTTGAGATCCAGGCTGATCATATTAAAATGACCAAACAAAGATTCCCAGTTGGCCGACATCCGTTTGAACAGGATCTCGAGTTTCGCCGGATCGCTGACGAAGTACTTCAGGCAGAATGCCTCAAATTCTTTTTCTGTGCCGTCTTGTGAAGTCCAGAGGGCAGCGCATTGCTTTACCCCCTTTTCAAAACGGGTCTTACCGGTCTCGCCAAACTGTTTTGTCAGTTTGATCAGTACGGAATCAACGGTATTTTGTTTGATAAACTGCACTGAGCCTTGCTGAGCGCTCTTTTCTTTCATGTTGCACTGGGTCAGGACGATTGCCAATGGCAGCAACATCAGGAGGAATAATTTTTTCATGGGAGTGGATTTGTGAAAGTTTAAACAAATGTAAAAAAAAGAAGCAGTGAAGTAGCAAAATAGCGAGCCTCCGGACTAAGAAAAATTCAAAGATTTGCATAATTTTGCGAAAAAAAAAACGAGGGCGTCGGTACAAAAGTGATTGAACTGTCCTGCCCCTCCTTATCCTGCCATATATTATGAAACAACTCATCGAATGTGTTCCCAATTTTTCAGAAGGTCGCGACATGGGCGTGATCAGGATCATTACCGACGAAATTGAAAAAGTGGAGGGTGTCCGGCTGCTGGATGTCGATCCAGGTGCAGCCACCAACCGCACGGTAGTGACCTTTGTCGGCACTCCCGACGAAGTGATTGAAGCTGCTTTCAGGGCAATAAAAAAAGCATCGGAGGTGATTGATATGAGCAGGCATCACGGAGAGCATCCGCGTTTTGGCGGAACGGATGTATGCCCGCTGGTGCCGATTTCGAACATCACCATGGAAGAGGTTGCACGTTACGCTCATAAACTGGCAGAGCGCGTCGGCAGGGAAATGGAGATACCGGTTTATTGTTACGAGCATGCTGCGCTTTCGCCCGAGCGCCGCAACCTGGCCAATTGCCGGTCGGGTGAATACGAAGGACTTCCCAAAAAGCTGGAAGATCCGCACTGGAAGCCCGATTTCGGACCGGCGAAGTTCAATCCACGCACCGGGGCCATGGCCATAGGGGCCCGCGATTTCCTGGTCGCCTACAACATCAATCTGAATACAACTTCCACGCGCCGTGCCAATGCTGTTGCTTTTGATATCCGCGAGAAGGGGAGGCCGGTTCGCGAAGGAAGTCCCATCACCGGAAAAATTCAGAAAGATGCGAACGGGAAAGAGGTCTGGATTCCCGGAGCCCTGAAAGCATGCAAAGCCATTGGCTGGTTCATCGAGGAATACGGGATCGCACAGGTATCCATCAACCTGACCAATATCAGCATTACTTCCGTACATGAGGCATTTGAAGTGTCGTGCCAGAAGGCACAGGAACGGGGAATGCGGGTATCGGGATCGGAACTGGTCGGGCTCATTCCCAGGAAGGCCATGATCGACGCCGGGAAATACTTCCTGCGCAAACAGCAGCGCTCGGTCGGAATTTCAGAGGAGGAGATCATCAGGATCGCCATCAAATCACTTGGACTGGATGACCTGAAGCCTTTCAACCCGAGAGAGAAGATCATTGAGTATTTACTGGAGGATCCGAAGGATAAAAAACTGGTCAGCATGACAGCCGAAGGATTTGCCAATGAAACGGCGTCAGAATCACCCGCACCGGGCGGCGGATCGGTTTCAGCCTACATTGCCGCACTGGGCGTTTCGCTGGGAACCATGGTCGCCAACCTTTCAGCCCACAAAGCCGGATGGGATGAACGCTGGGATGAATTTTCCGTTTGGGCGGAGAAGGGGCAGCATTTGAAAGATGAGTTGCTTTTCCTGGTCGATGAAGATACCCGTGCATTTAACAAGATCATGGATGCCTTCAGTTTACCGAAGGGAACCGATGCGGAGAAGTCACTCCGTTCGGAGGCCATCCAGGCAGCCACACGGTATGCCATTGAGGTACCCTTCCGCACCATGCAGAAAGCATTTGAATCGTTCGAAATCATCCGGGCCATGGTCGAGTTTGGAAATCCGAATTCGGTGACTGATGCCGGTGTTGGTGCGCTGTGCGTGCGTTCTGCGGTGATCGGGGCCTACCTGAATGTCAAGGTGAACGGATCCGGGTTTAAGGACAAGGCATTCCTTGATGATATCCTGAAGCAGGCCGACGACCTGGTATTAAAAGCAAAAACCGCTGAGGACTCAATCCTGGCAGCAGTCAATGCAAAAATTTCAAAATAGAAAATATAATCTTCTTGCATTTTAAGAAAATATTATTATATTTGTCTTTGTGAACAAGAAAGATTTAATAAAATCCATCCTGCAATCCTGGCAGGAAAAAATTCCAATCGATGTTTTGCCACGTGAAACAAGGCTTCCGGTCGATTCTGGAAAAATTATTACGGTGGTTGGTGTGCGCAGATGCGGGAAAACATCCGTGTTATTTGACACCATCAACGGATTACTGAAATCTGGCATCCCAAAAGAAAGGATCCTGTTTATTTCCTTCGATGATGAAAGGTTGAATCTGAAAACAGAGGAATTTGATTATATTGTTCAAGCCTACAGGGAAATTCACCCGGAAATTCCATTGAAACAAACCTATTTCTTTTTTGATGAAATCCAAATGGCCGATGGATGGGAACAGTTCGTCAGGAGAATTTATGATTCGGAAACAAAAAACATCTTTATATCCGGTTCGAATTCAAAGATGCTGGCCACGGATATTGCAACTTCTCTTCGAGGAAGAACCCTTCAGTATGAAATATTTCCGTTGAGTTTTTCCGAATATTGCGAATTTCTCAAATTGGATAAAACTTCCTTTCGGGCAACCAGTATGCCATACCTTATCAATGCTTTCCGTGATCTCATGATGAAAGGTGGATTTCCTGAACTGGTACTTAACGGCTACAAGGAGTCAGCCAAAACATTACAGGAGTATTATTTTGTGCTGCTGTATAAGGATATTGTGGAACGCTATGAGGTAAAGAACATTCCGGCCTTGAGATATTTTGTCAAGCGGCTTCTCTCCAACCTTTCAAAACCGACCTCTATCAACAAGATCAACAATGAATTGAAATCGGCCGGATACAAGTTTGATAAAAATCTGCTTTATTCCCTTGCGGAATACCTGGAAAACGTTTTTTTTATTTACAGAATGGGACGCTTTTCCAGAGAGGTGGTTCTTTCAGATTTTACTGATAAAAAGGTTTATTTCGTGGATAATGGTATGGTTCAGGCTTTGACCCCTTCCTACCAGGATGATTATGGGAAATTGTTTGAAAACCTTGTGTTTCTTTGGCTCAGGCGAAAAGCGCCATTCCTGAGAGGGTTGCTTTATTACAAGGAAAAGAAGGAGTGTGATTTTGTTTTGTTTGACAGGAATCAGCCGACCATGCTTGTCCAGGCCTGTTACGATATTACTGATACGGAAACCCGGAAAAGAGAAATTGACGGGCTTTATGACGCTTCGGTTTATTTCAATTGCAAAAATTTATTGATTCTTACATTTGATCATGAAGAGGAAATAAAGGTTAACAACCAGATAATACGGGTTGTTCCTGCCTGGAAAGAGATGTTAAAAGTGACGTGAGCATCGGATAATACGACAACGGATTGGTTACATGTTCTTTGCCCTATGATTTCCCGGTATCAGTCCGCGTGCCGGGAGTAGCAAAATTTGCAATAATCGCGTTTTTAATCCCTCACACATCTCACCTGGCAGGCATTCGCCTTCGATGAGGGCGTAGATGAAACGCTGTAATTGTAATTATTCAAACCTCGTGCAACTGCATGGGAAGCATCAGTTTCGGTGGAGGTCCAAAACAGGGTTGAAGTCAGGCTCCCGGCAGTAAATGACCAGATGTTATTCATATAATAGACTCCGTTGAGCAGGGCGTCGAAACTCATATTCTGATCCTTGAGCGTGCCACCTGCAATGCCGTCGCCATATGGAACCTCTGCCACGGCATCAATCATATTCTGCCATTCCAGTTGCGTTGGTACATGCCAGCCCGGGGGACACATATTCTGGATCGTGGTCGTTTCCTGGTGTTCCATCATTTCGCTCCATTGATAATATCCGCCTGATTGGGCACACTGGGTCTCCACATTGTTCCTGCAGTACTTTTCGTAGATGCAATTATCGTTTTGCAACTGGCTCTGGCTGGTGTAGGTTCCGAAATTGAGGTTGGCGGCCATCCAGCATTTGGTGCCGATCATCAGGGTGGGATACAGCTGGTCGTCGCGATAATCCTTTACGGTTCCGGGGCAGGGAGCATTGGCATTGGAGGCGAATACCGAGATCGTGATGCTCTGTTCATCGGAACATCCCTGGATATTGGTGTAGTTGTATGTGACGGAATAATCATTTCCTGAGGCAACTCCACCCCCGGTAACCGCACTGCTGGCCGGATCAAAGATGTAAATCCCCGGTGAAGTCATCGTAACCCCGGTTCCCGAGTACACCCCTCCGTTCCCCAGCGGCCTGCCTCCCTTCAGCAGGATGGATTTTCCATTCTTTGTCGTTTTTATAGCGTTACAAATTGTGAATTCCACCGTTGGTTTCGGTTTAACATTGATGGAAAAGGGCGTTGACATCGACCCGCTGCCGCAGCTGTTTCTTCCTGAAACTGTCAGGACTCCTGAGGTGGCAGTTGAGGAAAAATCGAGGAGCTGATCGGGACCATTTACGAAGGGGGAAATGCCATTTCCGGTATATGACCAGATGTAATCTGTCGCATTGGCAATGGCGTTGATGCTGTAAGGCACATCGTTCTGCCGCTGGCAAATATCAGCCCCGTTCGCACTTACAATCACAGAGGATGGACCAGGCAGGGGGTTGATGGTGACGGGCAGGGTCGACGAAGTCCCAAAGCTGCATTCTGCATTGAATCCCCGAACTGTGAAGTTTCCTGAAACAGCCGTACTGGTGATGAGACACGAGATCTGGTTTGTACCTGCCCCACTGGAAATGGTCACCCCCGATGGAACACTCCAGTCGTAAGTAGTGGTATATAAAAGAGGGGTTATCGAATACACAACCGGTGAGGGCCCCTGGCATAGGGAGGTTGATCCACTGATAGGCCCGGCTGGCTGGGGATTTGGATGAATGTTCATCGGCAATGTGGAAACGGCTCCGTCACCGCAGTATTGGCTGTGCCCCTTTACGGTGATGTTTCCTGACACGGCAGCGGCAGTGAAGTTAACGGTTATGGAGTTGGTATTGCTGCTCCCGGCGATGGAGGCACCCGTGGGGATGGTCCAGATATATTCGTCGGCGCCCGGGATGACCGGAACAGAAAAGACAAGGGCGGTGGCCGGTGTGCAGATGGTTGGCTGACCGCTGATGACACCGGCCGGGCCGGGCGTGGTGCCGACATCGATCCAGGTATTCGCTGTTGCCGTCTGGCCGCAGGCATCGGTAACGGTAACCGAGTAGGGATGGTGCCCGGCACCGGGGGTAATCGTAATGGATGGGGTTATTGAACCATCGCTCCAAAGGTAATGATAGGTGTTGGACGGTATAAAAACCTGTCCTCCGGTGGCCGATGCCGTCAGGGTGGCCGAACCGCCGGAACAAATGGTCAGAGGGGGCGCTGTTACCGACAATGCATCATTGTATTTAATTGTAAAGGAGCTTGAAACCTCACTGATGACAGAACAGCTTGTGACGGATGCTTTGATGATCAAGGTTTTATCCGGGCCGGGCAGGACAGCTTGTACAGCCTCTATATGGATGGGTGTGGTCTGTAGTTGTCCGGCAGTCAGGATGATCTGGGTCGGGAACGGGTTTGGCAGAATGTTAGCCTGTGTGGCTGTTCCGGTAGGATCGATGGAAAGGTTTATCGTTATATCGGATGGCTGGGCCTGGGGCACGGTATAGACCAGGTCGGAGGTGCTGCAGCCGGGAACCAGGATCTGGCCGGTCTCCGGGTTTGAGAAGTTCAGGCTGGGGGTGATGTTGGTGCTGGAAAAACTGTTTTGTTTAAGGAAAACATCAGAGTCCAACGCATAATCTCCGGCGTCGCCAATGGCAAATTTCATATGGTAAAGTTGTCCGCATTGAACAGTATAACTTGCGGTAAAGACATAGGTAAAACGATCCAATGAATAGTTTGCCTGAAGTCCATTCCACCATGAGTAGGTACCCCGGTCATGGTTCCCGTTATCTACTGCACAAATGTTGTGGATGTTGACATAATTTGACCCATCAGGCAATATGGCAATGTTTACCGCATTATTTGTAAACCCTAACCCACCGGCAATGCCCGGACCACTTAAAAACAAACCAAATGCATCATTATAAGATGAATTGCACCACTCATCAAATTCAACTGAAGCGAAAACATAATCAAAACTCACCACATTGGTTTCAGGCATAAAATCAAATTCAAGAATGGCCTTATCGTGTATTGGGGCACCTGCAAGAATCACAAGGTCTGGATCTGTTGCGCCGTCTGTTTGAGTGTCAGGATTATTGCCAGCCACGGCATTTTGAACAAGGCCTGAAGAAAATATCACCCCCCCCTCAATTCCCAATTCTGTAGTGGCGCTGCCTGCAGTGACAAAGGACCCAATCTGATTGCGGATCAAAGGTGTTGCTGAACCATTGATCGGACCGGAGAAACCATTAAAAGTTGCATTTAAAACGACCACCCCGCTGCCGACCAGGTAGGTTTGTACAAATTGTAAAGGGGTCATAACAATTTCAGAACCGGGCGTGACCGTCAATTGCGCGGAAACCCCAAGAGAAATAAAGAATGTGAGCCAGCCTGTTAAAAAACCTTTAAATGTATTCATTTTCTCTTTGTCACGCGTCACGCGTCACGTGTCACGTTTTTTTTCGTCACGTGTCACGATTTTTTAATCCTTCACACACCTCACCGGAAAAGCATTCGCCCTCGAAGATGCACTGAAAGAAACGCTGTAATTAAAATTATTCAGACCCCGGGCAACTGCATGGGAGGTCCCGCTCGGGGTGGAGGTCCAGAACATGGTTGCAGTCGGACTTCCGGTGGTATAGGCCCACAAATTGTTCAGGTAGTAAACACCGTTCAGCAAAGCATTGAAACTGGCATAGGGATCCTTCAGCGTTCCTCCGGCCATACCATCACCGGGGGTAACATTGGCCACGGCATTGATCATGTCCTGCCATTCCTGTTGTGACGGGACATGCCATCCCGGCGGGCAAACACCCTGGTAACCGGGTCCGGCCGTAGCTTCATACTGGATGAGTTCATCCCACTGGTAAAGTCCGCCATAGGTCGTGCAGTTTGCATCCGAGGATAAGCAATACTTTTCAACCAGGCAGTTATCAGTCTGAGGTTGTAGCGGAGCATCCATCTTTGTCCCGTAACGGAGGTTTTCAAGCATCCAGCATTTGCCGGCGATCAACTTTGTAAGGTAGACATCATTATCCCGGATATCTTTCACCGATGCACCACAGGTTGGGTTTAGACCGAGCACGCTCAGAAGAATCGGGACTGTGATGGAGGGGCAGTTGTACTGGTTGGTATACTTATAAGAGATCTCGAAGGAGGCCGGACTACTCCCGGCAACGAGGGCAGGGTCAAAATAATAGTTCCCGTTCTGATAATAAAAGGCTGGGGTAGCCGGGGTGATCAGGTATTCACCTTGCGGGGGAGTACCGGTCAGGAGCGGGGTTCCGCCTTTCAGTATAAATGGTTTTGCGCTGCGGCTTGTCACCGGGTCAATGCATGATGTAAGTGCCGTCTGGGCCTTTGGATTAATTAAAACGGACAAAGGGGAGGAGGAGGAGACACAAACCGGGGTGGTCCCTGAAGTGGTTGCAGTGAGGCTGAGTTGCGCCGTTTGCGCCGAATAGCCTGAAAGTTTCCACGTTATGGAGGCAGGGTTTGCTGTGGCATCGGCGATCACGGCCAGACCAGGGGGAGTTACCTGCCAGAGGTAGGTGGCTGCTACACCACCGGGATCAGCGGTATATAATGACGGAGTTGGTGAATCCTGGCATACGGGTGAAGGGGTACTGGTGGTAAAGGTGGAAACAGGCAAGGGAACAAGGATGACGGGATAAACAAATGAATTGGAACATCCGAAGGTGTTGGCGTAATTCACAGTAAGAGACTGATTTGACGTAGTGCTGCTCCAGTTAACCTTGATTGTCCTGGTACCGGAGCCGGATGTGATGGTACCGCCTGAAGAGACAGTCCAGGTGTAGCCTGTCATAAAGGGCTCCGTATCGTAGGTTGAACCCGTGGTTCCATCGCAAACCGACGCTGGTCCTATAATCGTAGGCGATGGCAAAGGATTGACAGTTATGTTTCTGACTGCTGATGATGCTGCTGTGCAGCCACTTCCATCCGTGTAATTCACACTCACTGACTGGTTGGGTGCAGCCGTGTTCCAGGTGACCTTGATAGAATTGGTGGAGGCGCCGGCCGTGATGGTCCCGCCAGATGTAACGGTCCAGGTATAGCCGGTCATGGAAGGTTCTGTGGTGTAGGTCACATCGGTTTGGCCAACGCAAACTGATGTCAATCCGGTTATGTTTGGAGATGGTAACGGATTGACAGTTATATTTTTAATGAAGGCTGAGGCGGCCGTACATCCGTGGGCATCCGTATAGTTAACGGACACACTCCTGGCGCCGGCCGTATTCCATGTTACCTTGATTGAATTGGTGTTGCCCCCGGCCGTGATTGTCCCGCCGGATGACACAGCCCAGGTGTAACCGGTCATAAAAGGTTCAGTGGTATAGCTTACATTCGTGGTCCCGGCACAAACTGCCGCAGCACCTGAGATCGTTGGAATTGGCAGCGGATTCACGATGACGGTGGCATTGCCTGAAACTGTGCCCCCTACCGGGCATGCCGGGGTGGATACCGAGACCAGGGTATAGTCACCAGGAATTTTTGTATTGATGGAATAGGGGAGCGGGCCGCTGTAATTCGTTACAGGGGGCTGGCTTGTACCGTTAATCGCATAGGTGAAACTGTAAGGCCCGGGAGGTCCGCTGATGTTGATGTTTACTGTTGCCTGGCTGATACCATCGTTACAGATCGACCCGCCACCGCTGATGGTTCCCGAGGGACATCCTGCATCAGGAGAGGCAAATGTTTGTGTAAGATTACAGGTCAGGCTATCGGAAAACACGGCCACAAGGGAATGAACAGCCCCATCGCAAGGGATGTTGTCGAGCGTATAGGCCAATGGACTGATGAACGGCGGATTGAAAGACTGGACGATGGGTGGACTGGCAGTAACATCAGTAATGGTTAAAGTTCCGGTTGGTGAAGGGTTGCTGAATTCAATATTCCCGGCAACGGAGAAGGTGTTGTTCGCCATATTGCAGCCTGTGGGATTTGCTGTAATCGCCAGCATCGAACAGAAAACGACAATATTACAGTTTGTCACACCTGTTCCACCTGTTTGCGAAAATGTTATTGTTCCATGCTGCCGGCTGAAGTTTGTTAGAAGAAGAATGTACATTTCTCCGACCTGGGCATTCAGTATAGTGCAGGTTTCCGTTGCATTTCCTGAATAGCTGCAATCAACGATGTTCCCCCGGGGGTAAAAATCCGGAGGACACTGTATGTTATTACAGCATACAGGTTGCGTTGGAATATTGCAAGTTCCGGTCAGCCCGGTGGCACATCCTTCGGTAAGATTGTCAGAAGGGCCCCAGCAAATAAAATCAACATCCAACGGCATGCCTGTTATCAATGCTTTTTGTATAATGGTGATAACGATATTTCCTGGGACCCCAACCTGCATGAAAAACCATGCAGGGGCAGGTGCTGAACTAAGACATCCATAATTAGGATAACCATCTATAGGTGCTGGTGCATCTCCGATGGTATTTGACAAGAACGTATAGGTGTTCGCTGAGCAGGCCACCTCTGCAAATGAACATGGGAACTCTGCTAACGGAGCTTTTTGCTGGTCCGAAACATTGGATGAAGAGTCCATATTATAAAAAAGTGATTTACGCAGAATCTCATCTTTGATATTATCACTTGTAGATAAATTGGCATCCAGTACACTTAAGTATATATCTTTTATTATGACCGAGACCTTTGCACTATCCAAAGCTGTTAAAAAAAGTGCGGAGTCATTGTGAAAATCATTTTTATCAACGATAAAAATTCCATGTGATGAGGCCTTCTCATAGAAATCAAGACGCTCGAAATCAGATTGAAATAAAGATAATTTAACATAGTAAAAAGCATACCGGGTGCCCGTATGATCGAATCTTTCAAATTTTATCGAATCTTTTTTTGGTTGGGTTCCACAAAGGTTTATGTCTTTGTTGCACTCCGAGGTTGTTAAATCATTTTCCAGACCATAAAGCCTCACAGTATTACATAAAATTTCCTGGTCCAAAGAACAGACCAATATGAGTATCAGAATGAGTTTTAAACGTAAAAACATAATACGGCAATGCTTTTTTTTTAATCATTTTCTGTGAGAAATCATACCCCTAATCTTTAACGCATCTTACCGGGAAGGCGTTGGCCCGTGAAGCGGGATAATTTGACACGCTGTAATTGATGTTGTTCATTCCTCTTGTCACCACGCGTTCAGGATAGCCAGCATCATGCGTGGAGGTCCAGAACATGGTTCCGGTAACAATGCCGGTAGTGTAAGCCCATGCATTGTCAAGGTAATAGATGCCGTTAACAAGGGCGTCGAAGCCGTTGGTGAGGTTCTGGTCCTTGAGATAGTTTCCTGCCAGCCCGTCGCCGGGAACACCCGGAAGGTTCACCACGGCATCGATCAGGGCTGTCCATTCGGCGGAGGAGGGAATATGCCAACCCGGGGGGCAAACGCCCTGGTAAGCCGGGGCGTCGGTAATTCCATACTGGATCAGCTCATCCCATTGGTAGAGGCCACCGTAAGAGAGACAGGCGGCATCGGAGGAGAGGCA
>Ga0268283_1000169_pt1 | contig 62611 bp, 63 predicted proteins | sample saktaG_13_FD_190140 | JGI IMG/M metagenome (GOLD analysis project Ga0268283, IMG submission 190140) | Saline water microbial communities from Sakinaw Lake, British Columbia, Canada - sak_2013_06_06_36m | ecosystem: Environmental > Aquatic > Non-marine Saline and Alkaline > Saline ...
TATGGCGATGACCGACCCGGATCTTCTGGTCTTGTTCGAAGACTGGTTTGAGGAACTGGAAGAGGAGATCATCTCACGCATCAAAGAGCATGGCCCTCTCAATCCTGGGGAGCTTGCCGAAAAAACCGGGCTTTCCTTGAGGGGGGCGACGTTTCTCCTCTCAAAGCTCAATCGTGAGGGAAAAGCATAGAACCTGAACAGCTTTCATTCGACGGAAAAGGGCTTTTTATGCAGAACAGGAAAACGACATTCATGGCCTTTGTGGCGGTATTACTTACGATTGGAGCCCTATGGTTCACCAATCGCGCCGTTACTCCCACGCAGGCCACATGGGACGATGTTTTGGCCGAAGGCAAGAACGGAGGCTACGGAATCATTACCACCGAAGCGCTTTCCGAACGCTATCAAAAAGATGCCGGCAGCCTTCTTCTGGTGGACACCCGCCAGGAATGGGAGTACCGGACAGGGCATCTCAAGGGAGCGGTGAACTTTTTGCGGAGTATCAGAACGATGAGTACTTCGAACTGGAGCTGCCTGTTGCACCGGCCGTCATGGTTGCTGATGAGATCGTGGTCGAAGGCGCCAGTGTTTCACAGGATAAAGTGGAAAAGGTTATCTGCCGATGCTTGGGAATACCCGAGCCGCAGAAGAATGGGATTTTAAATCGGCTGTTTAAATAAGGGAGGGGGGGCTGTTATGACACCAACGTTCATGGCGCCACGGTCCTTTACCTGCGCCTGGTCTATTTTCCGTTTACTCCGATGAATTTTGGCATGGGATTGACCAAAGTGCGATTCCTCGATTACTTCATTGGAACGGCTTTGGGTATCCTTGTCGGTACATTCATTTTCACCTTCTTCATGGGTACGGTAAAAGAAGTTTGGGCAAGCGGGGATTGGAGCCATCTTCTTTCCTGGAAAGTTTGTTTTGCGTTGGGGCTTTTCATTTTCTCGTGTTTTATCCCCAAAATTATTACTAAACTGAGAATCACCGAGAGCATGGGTGAAAGAAAATTCGGAGAGACGTGATGCCATTCACAGAAGATATTTTAAAAGCGCCATTAAATGAGACGGTCTGCTACTGTTCGAATGTGACCAAGGGAAGGGTCATGGCAGCGATTCGAGAGGGCGCACACAGTCTGGAGGACATCAAGATTGCTACAGGTGCCTGCACCGCAAGCAAATGCAAAGAAATGAGCCCCAGAAAACGCTGATGTGCCCGGGAAATCAATATTCTCCTGGGTAGGAGAAACGCTGACAGTGAATATAACCTGACTCATCGAAGAGGGAAAAAAATGGAAACTCAAATAACGCAAAAAGATCTCGAACAAATCGCTGCAGGCATTCGTGATAAGTATTCCAAAGTTGCGGACAATCCGGAAGGGCAGTTTAAATATCCCACCGGCCGGGCTGGACTTGAAGCGCTTAAATACGATGCCGCTTTGATCGATAACCTGCCGAATGAAGTCACTGCTTCATACTGCGGCGTGGGCAATCCGTTTTCGCTCGGTGTGATCCGCAAAGGGGATACGGTTCTGGATATTGGATGCGGCGCCGGGGTGGACACGATTATAACTGCGATGATGACCGGTCCCGAAGGAAATGCAGTCGGCGTGGATATCGTACCGGAAATGCTTCAGCGGGCAGAGGCCAATCTGAGGTTGATTGATCTGAAAAATATCACCTTTCAATCAGCCACCGGAGAACATCTGCCTTTTCCCGATGATCACTTCGACGCGATAATTTCCAATGGCGTCATCAACCTGATTCCGGACAAAGACGCGGCCATGCGTGAAATTCTGAGAGTGCTGAAGGATAGCGGACACCTGATGATCGCCGATCAGGTGATGGCGGGCGGCACTCCGAAAAGCCTCAAGAACCGCCTCTCCAACTGGTTTCAATGAGAAGGCGGCGCCATACCGGGAAAGGATTTCCTGGCACTGATTGAAAAAATCGGATTTACGGATGCGGAACTGGTTTCTGAAACCGGCTTGAACAGTACCCCCAAAACCAGGGGGGTCTTGATTCGTGCACGAAAACCCCAAAAAACAGACTTGATGAAAACATCCATTCTGGGGGACTCCAATATAGAAGTCAAGGTCGTCATGAAACTCAAAATATCCCTCCCACAATAGAAGCGATTTTTGAAAAAGCTTTTGGGCTCGGAATTGAAAAAGCCAAGGGATAGATTTATAAAAATGGTAGAAGATACAGCATTATCAGCTATATCAATAGCTGCTGGCATGGTAACCAGATTCGTATGATAAAGATATTTCGGAAATGATTTACGGATCTGATATTTTTGAAAGGGATTTCATATTTATTAAATGCCTTATATTTTGGCATGGAGCAATCTCTTGAAAATGCGAAGGAAGAGGTCCATTCGATATCAAATAGACTCACGGTGCGCTACGTCTGACCGGGATTGAAAGACCGGCGGAGTGATCACTTCCACTCAGGGGGGCTACGGCACACTTTTTTTAGGGAGGGATTATGATAAAAATATTTCTTGAACATGCAACGACGGTATGGCAGCAAGAAGCGGTGAGACAAGCGCTTGAGCAAGAGGTTTTAAATAATCCAAACCTGAATGGCGCGGAATTTGAAATTAACCGCGGAGAGTTTACATGCATTCGCGGATTGGACGGTTACGACGGTTCTGCACTGATGGGTATCATTTATCGAGCGGTCGTGGATGCCTAAGCACTTGGGCTCCCAAAACGAAATTATAAAGACGGTTCTTCCAGGGACATGCTCGACGATTTCGATCAGTCCGGCACAACATGCGGCGAGAGACTCTGCCAGAAGGCACCAGCTTAAGGTCGGCAAAGGATCTGCTGCGAAAGTATGCAGAAAAGATTTCCAAAAAAATCTATATCCCAGAATCTGAAAGCAGGTTCTTTGAGCAAGTGGCTGATGACTGGTTAGAGTACAAAAAATCGAATATCCGTCAATCAACTTATTCTGTGATTGACGGTCACACCAGAAATCACCTGGCTGATTTTTTCGGCATCCAGATCAACCGGATCACAGTTGATAGAATTGAAAAGTGGATAGCTGATAAGCAGCGTTCTGCCAAAAGAACTTATAACACACGCAGGTTCTACGATACCAAACAGCCACAAGTATCCGGAAAATTGATCTGGATCCGGAAATGATGAATGTATTGAGAAAATGGTAAAATACGGTTTAACATATTTAAAATACTGTTAATAATAAATAAATTTAAACAATGTCAAATAACGCAACTATCATGAATTCACTATCCTCAAATTGCCCCGGATATCAACGAAACCAGACAAGTTCTCAGCGAATATACCAAGGCGATGCTCCTGAATAGCCCCAATGGAAAGGCGCTATCAGATTTCGCGATTCGGCTTGAAGAAGAAGCCTACCACATTGGGTTTTATAAGACGTTTGCGTTTACAGTCTGCCGTCGGGTCTGGATGAAAGCGCTAATACGGGCGCAACCTGACCTTCTGGAGAAAGCGAGGGGGCCGTGTGATCCTCAAAAAAACCGATTAAAAAACAAATCCGACCCATGTTGGAAGCTTGCGGCATTGACGTTTTCCGAACAGCCAGAAATAAAGGATTCGAGATCGATACTGAAAAAGAAATCTATAGCCATTGGAATTATTTTGCTTTGGTGTTAATCGAGTAACAGTGACGGCAAAGCATGGCGGTTTATTGAAAACAACAATTTTTTTTCAGCGTGATACACGCGTTTCAAAAAAGAGATGAATTCAACATGATGGAGGCACAATGGCAGTAATTGAAAAATTTCTGGGGCGTCGGGTGACCCTGCCCGACAACCTGCGTTATTTTGTGAAACAGGGGCTTTGGGCAAGATTGGACGATAGTGCCATTATCTTTGGCTTTTCCGAACCGGCCCTGACGCTTTCCGGCGGAATCCAGGACGTTAACTTTCTGGCGGAAGACGGCGAAACGGTTGAACAGGGCCAGACCGTATTTTTTGCAATCACCGGAAAGATCCTGTATATCGATTCTCCGGTTCAGGGCATCATTCGCTTCAACGCCGAAGTCAAAACCGATCCGGCGGTCATCAACCAGGATCCCTACGCCAAGGGCTGGCTCTTTGCCGTGACCCCCGCAGGCGCTGCTGCCCGGGCCTACCAGGACCTTTCGGACTGCGCAGCCTACCTGGAAAGCCTTCAGAACAGCGAAGGATTCAAAAACCCGGAGGGTCTGAAAGGCGGGGTCAGCGGCGTATGCAAGGCGGTTTATTCAGGAATCCGGATGCAGAAGATCCATTAACAAGGAGAGCACTAATGGGCGAGGTCTATGTGGAGATTGTGGCCAAGCACAAAGGGTGCATCCTTTGTGATCTGGCTATCGGTATTCTTGAAGAAATTGCGCCGGAGTTTACTCCAGGAACGCTGCGCTGGTCGGTGGTGGACGTGGGCAGCAGAAGCGGCCTGTCGCGCATGGAAGCACTTTCCCGTTGTTGCGGAAAAAAACCGGCAATTCCGTCCATCGTCATCAACGAGAAAATCGTCTTTGATCATATTCCGGACATGGAAGCCCTTTCCCGGGCAATCTGGGAAGTCATGGCGGGAAGCACCGCAACAGGTCTGAATATTGTATGATTTTATGGCGTTTTTTTAATTGAAATTTTATCTTGACATTGGTGTCTTTTTTCCGGAGAATAAGACATCAGGTGCAGCTTGGGCTGCATAATAGGGAATCCCGTGAAAACCGGGAGCGGTCCCGCCTCTGTAATCAAGGACGAACGCTGCAAAATGCCACTGCAAGGCAGAAGTCTTGCGGGAAGGCGCAGTCAGTAGGATGATCTGAAAGCCAGAAGACCTGCCTGATCATGAATGGCCGAAATCTGCGGTAACAGAAGACGGCTGTGGTTAATTCCACGGGCAAAGAAGCCGGGTGCAGCCCTTCAGATTCTTTCGAATTTGAAGGGCTTTTTTTATTTAAATGGCAGGCCATGAAAGTGAATCGTCTCTTTTGAGGTTGCGCTGGTGAAAAAGGAATCGGAATGGCAACCGACCGCTCAGTTCCTTTAAAAAAAAGCATTCTGCTGGTCACTTTTGGAACCCGCACTCCGCAGGCGCAGGCTGCCTATCAGCAGGTCGAGCGGAAGGTGCAGGCTGCTTTTCCGGATATACCGATTCGATGGGCCTTTACCTCGGCCGTTATTCGAAAAATGCTGGCCAGAAACGACCAACCCGTGGACTCCGTGGAAATGTCCCTGGCGCGAATGATGGAGGATGGGTTTACCCATGTGGCGGTTCAGGCGCTGCATGTCATTTCGGGAAAAGAGCACCACGATCTTGTGGTCAACTGCCGTCTTTTTGGCCAGATGCGCGGCGGGTTCCGGCAGGTGATGATGGGATTGCCGCTTCTTGGGACCGGAAATGACATGGAAAAAGCCGCGACTGCCCTGCTTTCGGCAGTCCCCCGGGAGAGAACGCCGCGGGAAGCCGTCATTTTTATGGGTCATGGCTCTCCCCATCCGGCCAACGCCTGCTATACGGCACTGATGTATCATCTTCAGCAGACCGATGCCGGGATCTTTGTGGGAACGATGAGCGGCCTGCCCGGTATTATCGACATTTGCGCCGGACTTCAGAAACGGAAAATCACTTCGGCATATCTTCTGCCCTGTCTGGCCGTAGTCGGGAATCACACGTTGAAGGACATGGCCGGGGATAGCGACCATTCCTGGAAATCCGTTCTTGAAAAACACGGCATTTCCTGCAAGCCGGTCTTAAAAGGTCTTGCCGAATACGACGCCATCGTCGATATCTGGGTGGACCATCTGAAAACAATTGTTGGCACATTTTTATGATACGCATTTTTCGGACCCTCGGCCGGGGGATCTTTTGGCAGGTCCTGGCGCTGTCCCTGCTGCTGGCCGCGCTGGTGGTGCTTTCCAGCGGCCTGGGATATTTGCGGATTTCATTTTCCGATGTGCTGCGGATTGTCCTGGCAAAGCTGCCGGGATTGGATTTTTTACTGGATGGCGTCAATTCGCTTTTTCCGGTCGTGATCACCGATGTCCGGCTGCCCCGGATTCTGACGGCCGCTGCAGTGGGAGCGGGCTTGGCCCTTTCCGGCGTCGTGTTTCAGGGAATTCTGCTGAACCCGCTGGCCGATCCCTACACGCTCGGGGTATCCGCCGGCGCAGCCCTGGGGGCCTCCTTTGCCTTGTGGCTGAACATCGGCATCTGGGGAATCTGGTCCGTCCCGCTTTTTGCGTTTATCGGGTCCGGCCTGACCCTGATGGCTGTCATTTATCTGGCCTCTTCCAGCGCGGGACTTTCTTCCAGCAACCTGATTCTGTCCGGTATCATCGTATCGGCCATCCTGTCCGCCGGCGTCAGTTTTATCAAATACATGGTCGATGAGCAGGTCAGCGTGATCATTTTCTGGCTGATGGGCAGTTTCGGCTCCAAAACCTGGGCCGATGTCTGGCTGACCCTTGGCACCCTTACGGCAGGTCTGGGCATCTGCGGGTATTTTTCCAGAGAGATGAACGTGATGGCCCTGGGCTCTCGAACCGCCGCATCCTTGGGCGTGGATACCCAAAAAGTCCGGTTGATTCTTTTGATCACCGCTTCGCTGGTTTCGGCTGTCTGCGTATCGGTGTCGGGTATTATCGGGTTCGTGGGGCTGCTGGTGCCCCATATCATGCGCACGCTGACCGGACCGGACAACCAGCGGCTGATACTGGTCTCGATTTTCGCGGGAGCCATTCTGCTGCTGGGCGCGGACACCCTGACCCGGGCCGTGCTGCCGCATGAAATCCCCATCGGGGTGCTGACCGCGCTCACCGGAGGGCCTTTTTTCTGCTATATTTACCGAAAAAAACAGACGGGCGGCATCCATGACGATTGAGACCGATCAAGTCTGTTTCGGTTACGGCAGGCACCCGGCTGTCAGCGACGTGTCCCTGAAACTCAAATCCGGCGTGTTTTACGGAATCCTCGGCCCGAACGGCTGCGGCAAGACAACGCTGGTGGATCTGTTGATCCGTCACCGGACACCGGGTGCAGGTGTTATTTCCTATCAGGGTAAACCGCTAGCAAAATACAGCAGAAAGCAGATTGCCCGCAGATTTGCGCTGGTTCCGCAGCAGTACAGCGTCAATTTTCCGTTTACATCGCGCCAGGTCGTCATGATGGGCCGCTACCCCCACCTTGGCCGGTTTGCGTTCCCGGACAGGGAAGATCACCGGCAAGTGGATGAAATCATGGCACAGACCGGTACCCGAGAATTTGAAAACCGGTTTGTCTCGGAGCTGAGCGGCGGGGAACGCCAGCGGGTGATATTCGCCCGTGCCCTGGTTCAGGACACGCCGGTGCTGATTCTGGATGAAGCCACATCCAACCTGGATATTGCCCATGCGATTTCGCTGTTCAGCCTGGCGTTCCGGAGGGTTACCGATGAGGGAAAAACGGTGATTGCGGTCATGCAGGATATCAACCTGGCCGCTTTGTTCTGTCAATATCTGATCCTGATGAAAAACGGCCGGGTGGTCCGTCACGGCCCCTGCGATCAGGTGCTGACCGAAAGTACGATTCAATCGGTGTTTGAGGTCAAAGCCAAAGTCTATGAAGATACCTATGCCAATGCCAGACAGGTCGTGTTCAATCGGAGTTCCCATGTCCCATGAACCGGGCTGGAAGGAATGCCGGTCTCGAGGTCCTCGCCAGGCCGCAAGGCCACGCTTTTTTCAAAGATGCCTGTTCCAGACGGCATGGATGTTGTTTTTCCTGGCAGCCTCGGTTGTCAGCGGATCTTGCACCGGCGTTATTACAGACGACATGGGTCGGAAGATCACTGTAAAAACTCCATTCACGCGAATCATTTCGCTGTATCCCGGCCACACGGAAAACCTTTTTTCACTGGGATTGGATTCCGAAATCATCGGGGTCTCTCCAAGCGAAACCTATCCGGAAAAAGTGCTGTCAAAACCGGTTTTTTCCTATCACGATGATTTGGAGAAATTTCTGGCGGCCCGTCCGGACCTGGTGCTGATTCGGCCCATGATCGACCGGGGGTATGCCCGGCTTCTGGCCAATCTTGAGAAAAACGGCATCACGGTGGTTTCGCTTCAGCCCGGAAATCTGGATGAAATTTACCACTACTGGCAAACGCTCGGAGTTCTGATTGGCAAGGAAGCGGAATCCGGCCGGCTTGTCGCCGGTTTCAAGGAATCGCTTGAATCCATTCGGGAAAGCGTCCGGGAAATCAGTCCCCGGAAAAAAGTCTATTTTGAAGCCATTCATGATCGGATGAAAACTTTTTCGCCGGATTCCATGGCGATTTTTGCCGTCGAGACCGCAGGCGGAATCAATCTGGCCAAGGACGCCGAGCCGGTTCGGGGCACCAACATCGCTGCTTACGGGAAAGAACGGATTCTCTCCCATGCCGCTGAAATAGATGTCTTTCTGGCCCAATCCGGACCCATGAATCATGTTACGGTTGAAACCATTCAAAACGAGCCGGGGTTTTCCGTGATCAGGGCGGTTCAGACCCGTCAAATTTATCTGATTGATGAAGTCCTGGTTTCCAGGCCGACCGTGAGGCTTCTTGAAGGCATACGAACCATTGCAAAAATCCTCTACCCGGACCTGATGTTAAGGGCTCAGGCATCGGTGTTTTTACCGACCCCTGAGCCTTCAAAGGGGGTGTCCGATTAAAGGAATCGTCGTTGCAGGAACTCAGAGCGGATCCGGGAAAACCACCCTCACGCTGGCTATCCTGGCCGCGCTGAAGCGCCGGGGATTCCGGGTCGTATCGTTCAAGGTTGGCCCGGACTTTATTGATCCCGGCCATCATACCCGGATTACGGGTACCTCCTGCCGCAACCTGGATGGATGGATGCTTTCAAAATCTTGCAATCAGCATATCTTCAGCCGCCATACGGAATCCGCGGATATTGCGATCGTTGAAGGCGTCATGGGTCTTTTTGACGGGTATGACGGAAAAAGCGAGGCGGGTTCGACCGCACAGATGGCCAAATGGTTGAACCTTCCGGTGCTTCTGGCGGTCAATGCCAAAAGCATGGCCAGAAGCGCGGCCGCGGTGGTCCAGGGATTTGAAAAATTTGATCCGGATCTGCGGTTTAGCGGTGTCATTTTCAACCAACTGGGCAGCAGCCGGCACCTGAATTATCTAAAGGATGCCCTTTCAGGACATGTTCACATGCCCTGCCTGGGGGGCATGCTTAAAAATGCGGACATTGCCATTCCGGAAAGGCATCTGGGGCTGGTTACTCTTCAGGACCATCCCCTGTCGCCGGAAGCCATCAACCGACTGGCGGATTTCATCGAATCATCCGTGGATATGGATGCACTGCTGGCCGGCTTTTCGGACATTGATGCCGGTCCGGAAACGGCGCCCTCCCCTCGCCCGCCGCAATCCGGAAGGGTTAAAATCGGGGTGGCCATGGATCAGGCCTTTTGTTTTTATTATCCGGACAACCTGGATGCCCTGACCGCGGCAGGCGCCGAGCTCGTTCCATTTTCTCCAGTAGCGGATTCCCGCCTGCCCGAAGGACTGGGCGGCATCTATTTAGGCGGCGGTTATCCGGAACTCCATGCGGAAAAGCTGGCGGAAAATTCGCAGCTCCGATCCCAGGTTCTGGCATCCAGTCTGAAGGGAATGCCCATTTATGCGGAATGCGGGGGACTCATGTATCTTTGCAGAGAGTTGACGGATATGGACGGCCGGATCCACCCCATGACCGGATGTTTTTCATTTTCCACCCGGATGCTGCAGCGCCTGAAAACCCTGGGGTATCGGGAAATCACCCTGAAAAGCGATACGATTCTGGGGCAGGCGGGCCAGAAAATCCGGGGACATGAATTTCATTATTCGGAAATCATTCCCCCAGCGGAAGTTCCGGGTGTGTATGCGGTGACATCCCGATTCGACGAAACCAAGGTCGAGGAAGGATTTCAAGTGAATAACACCCTTGGCAGCTACATTCACCTGCATTTCGGCAGTCAGCCAAAAGCCGCCGCCGCCTTTGTTCAGGCGTGCCTGGCGTATCAGAACCCATAACAGACATCACTCAAAAGAAGCACAGCAACTACAGGAACAACATGACGCCCAATGAAATCGAAGCCCAAAGCTTTACGATCATCGATACCGAGACCGGTCCCCATGCCTTTTCTTCGGATGAATGGCAGATTGTCCGAAGAATGATTCATACTTCGGCCGACTTTGACTATATAAAAACCGTCCGTTTTCACCCGAATGCCATCTCAAAAGGGATTCAGGCCATCCGCGAGGGGAAAACCATCATCACCGATACCACCATGGCCAAGAGCGGCATCAATGCCACAGGCCTTGCGCGATATGGATGCCGTGTGATCTGCTTGATTCAGGATGCTGATGTGTGCCGGATCGCTCAGAACGAGGGAAACACTAGAGCTGCAGCGGCCGTGGACACTGCACTGGCTGAAATGGAAGGCGGCATCTATGTTGTCGGAAACGCCCCGACCGCCCTTCTGCGACTGATCGAACTGATTAAAGCGGGCCAGGCTCTCCCGGCTCTTGTTATCGGGCTTCCGGTCGGCTTTGTGAACGCGGCGGAATCAAAAGCTGATCTGCTGTCCATGGACTATCCCAGTATTTCCAACACAGGCAGGAAAGGCGGGTCCACGGTTGCCGCCAGCGTGGTCAATGCGCTGGTTAAACTGGCAACCGCAAAATTATTTTAACAACTTAAAACATAAAACCTTTATACAAATTGTCATAACCATCAAGGTATTGGAATGAAACAACAAACAGGAACATTATATGGTATCGGCGTGGGTCCCGGAGATCCGGAATTGCTGACAGTAAAATCAGCCCGGATTCTCTCTGAGGTTGACGTTGTCTTTGCCGCAGCATCCACCAAAAACGATTACAGCCTGGCGGTCAATATCGCCGGCCCACATATCCCCAAAGGAACAACGGTGCGGATGCTGCAGTTTCCCATGACAAAGGACAAGGAAGAAACCCGCAAGGCGTGGAAAACCCATGCGGAAACCATCATCTCAGAGCTGGAACAGGGGAAAAATGCGGCGTTTCTGACCCTCGGGGATCCCATGACCTACTCTACCTATGGGTATATCCTCAAAAATATTCAGAAAATCGCCCCCCATATTCCCATCACGACCATTCCCGGCATCACGTCTTATCAGGCGGCGGCGGCCTGCATCAATACGCCGCTGGTGGAGGGCGAAGAATGTCTTCTGGTGGTTTCCGGAGTTAATGGCGGGGATCGTCTGCGACAGATGGCGATGAAACCGGAGAATGTTGTTTTCATGAAGGCGTATCGGAACATTAAAGACATTAATGCAGCCATCGAAGGCGCTTCCGGATTTACCCGATGCGTCGGCGTTTCCAACTGCAGCCTTCCGGATCAAAAAATTTATCCGGATACCCGGGAATTCAATGACCGCAGCCCGGAGTACTGGACCCTGATCATCGCAAAGCAATCCAAAAACCATGCGTAAAGCCAGGCTGATCGGAACGGCGGTTTATGTCATCCCGATTTGGATCAGAGATCAGTGAAATGGGAAAAAAGACAACACAAACAACGGCGCTGAAATCCGGTTTCACCACCGGAACCGCGGCCGCAGCCGCGGCCAAAGCCGCATTGACCCGGATTGTTACCGGCGCTGATCCGGATTCCGTGGATATTTTGCTTTTGACCGGTGACAGGATCCGGATTCCGGTTCATTGCTGCAGGCAGATTTCCGGCTGTCGGGCCAGCGCGACCGTCATCAAGGATGCCGGCGATGACCCGGATGTCACACACGGGGCGGAAATCGGCGCGATTGTAACACTTTGCATAGCCAATGACCTTCAGGAAAGCCGGGTTGTTGAAAAGAACAAAGAACCTCTGAATATCACGATCACCGGCGGTGAAGGCGTCGGACAGGTCACGCTTCCAGGTCTCGAGATTCCGCCAGGAGAACCTGCCATCAACCTGGGGCCCCGAAAGATGATCGTTCAGGCCATTAATGACGTTCTGAATGCACAGCGAACAAATCACGTTGACAAGGTTGAGGCGGTATGCGTTGAAGTCTTTGTGCCCCAAGGAAAGGTTCTGGCTGGAAAAACCCTGAACGCCAGACTTGGCATCATCGGCGGCATCTCCATTCTGGGAACCACCGGTGTTGTCCGACCCATGTCCCATGAGGCCTATGAGGCAACCATTGCCTCATCGCTGTCGGTGGCGCGAGCCGGCGGCTGCATGCAGGTGGTCCTGACCACCGGCAGAAGAAGCGAGCGCTTTGCCCAAGGGGCGATTCCGGATCTGCCGGAAATTGCCTTCGTCCAGATAGGAGATTTTTTTAAAATTTCACTGGAAGCAGCAGCCCAAAAAGGCTTTGCCACGATTACGCTGGCTGTTTTGTTCGGAAAAGCGATGAAAATGGCCCAGGGCTTTGCCCATACCCATGCCGCCAAATCCGATCTGTCTCTGACCGTCCTGTCCGAATGGGCAATGGCGGTTACCAGCGACAGAGATTTCAGCCGACGCCTGAGTCTGGCCAATACGGCCCGCGAAGCCTTATCTATGATCATGGAAACCCACCCGGCCATGATTTCGGATGTCGGCAGACGCATGCTATTGTCTGCCCGCCGGTTTAGCGGAACGAATGTGGCGCTTCAGGGCATGATTTTTGACTATACCGGCAGGGTGTTATATACTTCTCAATCAGAGAATTTCTGACCGCTTAGGGACGATTTATGATTCATTCATCTTCACCGGACCCCGCAAAAGTCATTGTCATCGGGATGGGACTGTCCCCGAATGACCTGACGGCAAGACACCTGGATATCATCCGCGGAGCGGATATCCTGATAGGTGGCAAACGCCATCTGGCTTGCTTCAAGGATCATTCCGGGATTCAGAAGGCAATCACCCGGGATATTCCGGAACTGACGGACTTTATTGGCCGGCATTACAAGACGCATCAGGTTGTCGTGCTGGCGTCAGGGGATCCCCTCCTGTTCGGCATCGGATCAACTATCATCAATGCGCTGGGGCCGGATCATGTGGAGATCCATCCCAACATCTCCTCGGTCGCGGCCGCTTTTTCGCGTATCAAGGAGCCCTGGCAGGATGCCCGGGTGATCAGCCTGCATGGGAAACAATCTGAAAACGGCCTACTAACCGCCGCTACGGAATCACCTCTTGTGGCGGTTTTGACCGATCCGATCCGAAATCCGGCATGGATTGCCGCGCTTTTGCTCCGTCACCAATTTCACCGGATCAATATCTGCGTTCTGGAGCAACTGGGCACACCATCAGAGAAAGTATCCTGGCATTCACCGGAAGAGGCAGCGGGAAAAACCTTTTCCGAACCCAATATCGTTGTTCTCAAACGGACTTCCGTCCCGCAAACGTTGCCCGGCCTTCACCTGGGCATGCCGGACGATGCTTACAATCATGAAAACGGACTCATCACCAAAGCGGAGATACGAGCCATCAGTCTGGCCAAGCTGAAACTCCTGCCTCATCACGTCCTGTGGGATCTGGGCGCGGGCAGCGGATCCATCGGTATCGAAGCCTCGCTGCTGGCACCCCTGGGAAGAATCGTGGCCATTGAAAAGCATCCGCAAAGAATACGGAACATCGAATGCAACCAACTGCGTCACGGCGTCCGGAACATGGAAATCCGGCAGGCGGTTCTTCCCGACGGGCTTCAGGATCTCCCGGCTCCGGACCGCATTTTCATCGGCGGCGGCGGCAGGAAGCTCGAAACCATCATCCGTTCGGCAGCCGGGTATTTGAAACCCGACGGCATACTGGTTCTGAATACCGTTCTGATGGATAATCTGACAGTCGCCCTGACCACATTGAAAGAACTTGGCTTTTCAACCGAAACCACCCAGATTCAAGTCAGCCGCGGCAAGGACATGCCCTGGAGCCAGCGGTTTGAAGCCCAGAATCCGGTGTGGATCATCACCGGAATTATTCAACGTTAAACCTGCTTTGGAGGATGTTTCTATGCAATCCGTTTCAGTTGTTCGATATCCGGTTCAGTTTATCGGCGCAGGACCGGGAGATCCGGATCTGATCACGGTCAAAGGCCAGAAGGCTTTGATGTCGGCCGATGTCGTCATTTATGCCGGATCGCTGGTTCCCGAAGCCCTTCTGAAATGGACCCGGCCGCAAACCCTCTCCATCGACAGCGCCTCCTTGAATCTGGAGCAAATCATCGATGTTATCGCCGGAAACTGGGAGACCGGCAAGCAGGTGGTCCGCCTCCATACCGGAGATCCCAGCCTTTATGGGGCCATTTTCGAACAGATGTCGGCCCTCGATGCCAAAAATATTCCATTTACCGTTGTTCCCGGAGTCACGGCGGCTTTTGCCGCAGCCGCGGCCATGGGCCTGGAATATACGCTTCCGGAGATTTCCCAGACCCTGATTCTTACGCGAATGGCCGGCAGAACCCCGGTTCCCGAATCGGAAAACCTGGAAGCGCTGGCCAGCCACCAGGCATCCATGGCGATTTATCTCAGCATTTCCCTGATCGATGAAGTGCAAGCCACGCTATCGCGGACATACGGTCCCGACACAGCCTGCGCCATTGCCTATAAAATCAGTCATCCGGAAGAGCGAATTGTTTATACCCGGATCGATCATTTGTGTGAAACCGTCCGAAAAGAAAACATCACCCGGCAGGCCCTGATTATCGTCGGCAAGGTACTCGAAATCACCCTGGACAGCTTGAAACACCGCTCCAAACTCTATGACAAAGCCTTTACGCACGGGTTCAGGGAAAAAGATCCGCAGTGAACTTACCCGACCCCCGACAACTTGCCATCTGGGCAATCACCCCCGAAGGCCTTTCCCTGGCCCTGAAGCTAAGAGATACCTTCACCGGAATCCTGCATGTTTCCGAAAGCCTTTTGCCCTGCCCTGCCCCCTGTTTTTCGTTTTCACGGCTGGCGGACTGCGTAAAGGAACGCTTTTCCCTTTTTAAAGAACATGTGTTTATCATGTCCACCGGCATCGTGGTGCGGGTCATCGCCCCCTGCATTGTCTCGAAGACCAAAGATCCGGCAGTGGTTGTCATGGATGAAAAAGGCAGGCATGTCATCAGCCTGCTTTCAGGCCATATCGGAGGCGCCAATCGCCTGGCAAAGGCCATTTCCGAAAAACTCCAGGCAACGCCGGTTATCACCACGGCAACGGATCTCCTTCGGGTTCCAGCCATTGATGTGATTGCGGTTGACAACGACCTGTTCATTGAAAATCCCGAAGCCATCAAAATCATCAGCATGGCCTTTCTGAACCAGGCTCCAGTTTATCTGCATGATCCGTATCATCGACTCGAAAAAAGTGCAGAGGCTGGCAAAATGATTCCTCTGACTACTGAAAGCATGATGCCGGGAAGAGCTGAATTGAAGAAAAGCGGCCCTTCGGATCTTCCTGACTTTCGATCCTCCGATCCGCCTACGGCTGTAGTCGTTATTGACGATCGCCTGAAGCGTTTCCCGGATTCCAGCCTGATCCTGCGTCCCAAATCCCTGATCGCCGGAATGGGGTGCAACCGCAACACCTGCGCCAATGAAATCCGGGAGTTTCTGGTTGATAAACTGATTCAGTTCGGGCTATCCCTGAACAGTCTGAAATGTATCGCAACCATTGATATCAAATCCGATGAGGCAGGACTTCTCGATGTCGCCCGAAGCCTTCACATTCCCATTCGGTTTTTCACAAGGGAGGAGCTATCGGAAATAGACAGCCCGAATCCCTCGAAAATCGTTAATCAACACATAGGAGTACCCAGCGTATGCGAAGCCGCAGCAGTTCTGGCATCGGAGAAAGGGGAACTGATCGTTCCCAAGCAGATCAGCCCGAATGTCACCCTGGCCATTGCCCGAATCGACTTTTCGTTGTCGGATTAGGACCCGGCAATCCGGATTATCTGTCAAAACGGGCCTGCGATGTCCTGGAAGCCGTTGATACGGTTGCCGGATACACGACATATCTTGACCTGATCCGACCGCTGATCCAAGGCAAGCGGATTATCAGCTCTGCCATGACCCAGGAAGTGGACCGTGTCGAAGCCGCCATTAATGATGCCCTGTCGGGCAAATCCTGCGCCATCGTATCCAGCGGCGATTCCGGAATTTATGCCATGGCGGGCCTGGTCCTGGAAATCTGCGCCATCCGCGGGATTCCGATCCTGAAACCGGACACCCGGGCCGCCATTCATCCGCAAACGCTTCAAGTTGAAATCGTTCCGGGAATTCCGGCGGTCTGCGCCGGCGCTTCTCTCCTGGGCGCACCGCTGACCCATGATTTTGCCTGCATCAGCCTCAGCGACCTGCTGACGCCCTGGGAAGTGATTGAAAAGCGTCTGAATGCCGCAGCTCTTGCGGATTTTGTAATTGTCCTTTACAATCCCAAAAGTAAACGCAGATCCACCCAACTGGAAAGGGCCCAGCAGATCATTTTAAAGCATCGGGATAAACATACGCCGGTCGGCATAGTGACCAGCGCCATGCGGGAAGAGCAGGAAATCGGCCTGACCACGCTTGAGCATCTTCATCTGGCCAAGGTCACCATGCTCACCACGGTTTTTATTGGAAACAGTTCAACGTTTAACTATCAGGGGCTGATGATCACCCCGCGAGGCTATAGCAAAAAATATGACATTCGGTAGATCTCCAGCCCCCTGCCTGGCGGTGCTCGGAACCGGCTCCGATGTGGGTAAAAGCATCGTGGTGACGGCGCTGTGCCGGATTTTTTCCAATCGCGGCATTCGGGTAGCCCCCTATAAGGCCCAGAACATGTCCAACAATTCCGGCGTCACCCCGGAAGGGCTGGAAATGGGCCGGGCCCAGATTGTTCAGGCAGAGGCCGGCCGGACTGCCCCCCATGTGGATATGAATCCGATTCTCTTAAAACCCACCAGCGATGTCGGCTCCCAGGTCGTTGTGCTGGGAGAGGCCGTGGCTAATCGAACCGCAAGGGAATACCACGAGCAGAAGGAAGCGCTGTTTTCAACGGCGTGTCAGGCACTCGATAGGCTTCGGGAATCTTATGATCTGGTTATACTGGAAGGAGCCGGGTCCTGCGCGGAAGTCAATCTCATGCCGCACGATATCGTGAATTTTCGAATCGCCGAATACGCCCAGGCGCCGGTGATACTGGTCGGCGATATTCACCGGGGCGGTATATTCGGACAGCTCATCGGCACACTAGCCTGTCTCCCGCAAGACTGTCAGGATCGCATTGCCGGGTTTATCATCAACCGGTTTCGCGGGGACATTTCCCTGTTTCAGGAGGGTACCCAGTGGATTGAATTCCGGTCCGGGAAAACCGTTTTCGGTGTTCTCCCCTGGGTGAACGATCTTGGGGTGGAGGCGGAAGATTCGGTTGTGATTGAAAATCCAAGGAGACCGGCGCTTGGCAAGGATTCCGGGCCGGCCATAGCCATCATTCGCATCCCCCACATCTCCAATTTTACGGATTTTGATCCCCTGACCCGAATTTCCGGCATTTCGGTCTCATTTATTGAACAGCCTCAAGAGCTGTCACGCTTTAAAGCCGTGATCATTCCCGGGTCCAAAAACACCTGTTTTGATCTCAAGTGGCTTCACCGGAGCGGATGGTCCGCAATCCTCAAAACATACGTTGCCAACGGCGGCCATGTTCTGGGAATCTGCGGCGGATATCAGATGCTGGGAGCCCGGGTGCATGATCCGGGCGGTCTGGAAGGCCCTCCGGGTTCAACCGACGGACTGGGGCTGCTGCCGGTGGAAACGGTATTAAAAGCGCCCAAAACCACAACCCTGAGCACCTTTGAATGGAAGGGCGTTTCCGGCAAAGGCTATGAAATCCACATGGGACAAACCCGGCTCTTTAAAAGAAATCCCCTGTTGACCATTACGGAACGAAACGGACAGGCCTGCAATGAAGCCGACGGCGCCCATACCGGTGATTTTTCGGTCATAGGAACCTATGTCCACGGCATCTTTGATACCCCGGGAATTACCCGGCTCTGGCTCGATCAGATCGGTCTTTGCCATGTTCCGGTTTCTGTTGATCAAGGTCCCGTAGAACGGGATCAGGCATATGACCGGCTGGCAGAACATTTTGAAACCCATGTGAATGTTGAAGCAATTTTGTCAACCCTTCTGAAATAAGGGTTGGCAAGCCATAACCAAGCTTGAAAGGCAGCTTGCTGATTGTGCGCCTTTCATACAAATCTTCAGGATATTAAATGAGCACGACCCTTGTCATTGGCGGATGCCGAAGCGGTAAAAGCAGCCACGCCTTGTATCTGGCGGACAGGATAGGAAATGCCGGAAAAATCTTTCTGGCAACCTGTATTCCCCGGGACGATGAAATGCACCAGCGGGTTTCCCGGCATCGGGCTGAACGCGGAACAGGCTGGACCGCCGTGGAAACGCCGGTTTTTCTTTCCGAAGCAATCCGGGACATCGGCCCCAATGCGGATGTCCTGTTGGTGGACTGTCTGACGCTCTGGGTAAGCAATCTGATGATGGAACACGCTGATCCCGATGCACCAAAAGATTTCTTGGCAGTCCAGACCGGCAGACTGATTGAAAGCTTGCGCGCCGCTGCATGCCCGGTCATACTGGTTACCAATGAAGTCGGCGCCGGGATTGTTCCGGACAATCCGCTCGCCAGAGCGTTCCGGGATGCCGTGGGACAATTGAATCAGCAGATCGCCGCCTGCGCGGACCAGGTGATCTGGATGGTGGCGGGCATTCCGGTAAAGATCAAGCCGGTGAACGGGCAAATCTGAGGCCGGATGGGATGAGAATTAATACGATCATATACCGCTATATTTTCAAGGAGATGATTCCACCTTTCGGAATCAACGCTATTTTTTTCTCCTTTATTTTTTTGATGACCCAGATCATTCAGATCATGAATCTGGTTGTCAATCACCGGGTCGGCCTGTCTGTTGTCGGATGGATGATTCTCTATACCTTGCCGTTTTTCATGGAATTCATCATTCCCATGTCGGTGATGATGTCGGTGCTGCTGACCTTTCTGCGGTTATCCGGGGACAATGAAATCCTGGCATTGAAGAACGGAGGGCTGAGTGTCTATAACATGATGCCGCCGGTAATGCTGTTTTGCCTGGTAGGGGCCCTTCTGACCGCATCAACGGCTTTATACGGCCTTCCCTGGGGAAGAATGTCCATTAAAAAACTGACCGCGCAGGTCGCCTCGACCAACCTGGACATCGGCATCAAAGAGCGAACATTCATCGACAGCTTTAAAGGGGTGATGCTGTACGTCAATAAAATGGACGCCAGGACCAGAACCCTCAGCGATGTATTTATTGAAGATCAGCGGACTCAGGACGCAATCATCACCGTTGTGGCGCCCAAAGGCCAGATGGAAAGCGATCCGGACACCCATCAGTTTCTGCTCAGGCTTTATGAAGGGACCATCAACCAGGTGGATGTCAAAAGCCGGTCCGTCAATACCGTGCGGTTTGCCACTTACGACATTCATCTGGATACCCGTCAGGCCCTTGCAGCCGCCGTGGCATTGGGTCCAAAGCATCCGGAGGAAATGTCCCTGTCTGAAATCCGGCAGTATCTGGCCGCATCCACTGAAAAAAATTCGAAATATTACCTGACGCTGATGGAATTTCACAAAAAATTTTCCTTGCCATTTGCCTGTATTGCCCTTGGCCTTCTGGCGGTTCCACTCGGAATTCAGTCCAGGTCCAGCAGGCGCTCCTTTGGCATCAGCCTGGGAATTTTCTTTTTTCTCATGTATTATATGCTGTTGTCCGCGGGCTGGGTTTTTGGTGAAAAAGGGATATATCCTCCGCTTCTGGGGATGTGGGTTCCCAATCTGATTACCGCAGGGGCCGGATTAGCGTTGCTTCATCGCGCAAACCAGGAAATGCCATCTCCTTTTTCAACCGTGGCTGCAGGCATTGCGCGAATATTTCGGCGCCTTCGAAAAAGCGCTGTATAATACGTCTTTCATACGACTTATGACCATACTTGACAAATATCTCATTCGCGAAATTTTTCGATACTTTTTTATGGTATTGATCCTGGTTGTTGCCATTTATTTGGCAGTCGATTTCTTTGAGAAAATCGATGATTTCATGGAAGCCGGACTGCCATTTCCCCGGATGATCGACTTTTTACTACACACCATTCCCTTTGTACTTTCACAGATCATCCCTGTCGGAATTTTGCTGTCGGTGCTCATCTGTTTTGGAATGATGAATAAACACAATGAACTGACAGCCCTCAGAAGCTGCGGAATCAGTGTTTATCTGCTGACCAAACCCATTCTGACACTGGGACTGGTATTTACTCTCGCGCTGTTTTTTCTTTCAGAAGCCATCGTTCCCATCACCATGGCCACCGCTAACCGGATCTGGCTGAATGAAGTCCGAAAGGAAAAAGCCGTAACAACCCGTGAAAACGATATCTGGATGAAAAGCCATAATGGCATTATGCATATCCGTCATTACAACCCAGCCGAAAAAACCCTGTACAAAGTGACGCTGAACACATTTGATGATCAGTTCAGGCTGATTCGGCGGATAGATGCGGAACGCGCCGTATTTTCCAACGGCCAATGGATATTATCCGAGATTCTGGAGCAAAAGCTGGATGACACGGGATTTAGCTATAACATCATTTTTCATGATTCGATGCCTGCCCAGCTCGACATGAATCCGGAAAGACTTCAACAGGTTACCAAAAAATCCTCGGAAATGGACATCAAGGAGCTCCTGGACTATATTCACGACATCGAGGATGAAGGATATTCCGCCACGCAGTACCGGGTGGATTTTCACTCCAAGATCGCCTTCCCCTTTGTCTGCATCATTCTGGTTCTGGCAGGAGTCGGTATTGCCTGCAAAAACCAGCTGAAAGATGGTCTTCCAGCCGGCATTGCCTACGGCATCGGCATGGCATTTCTATACTGGGTCCTGAACAGTTTTTGCATTTCGCTGGGATACGGGGAAATGCTGCCACCGATTATTGCCGCCTGGACAACAAACGCCATTTTTTTGTGTTTCGGCGCCATCATGCTGATGCACACGGAACAGATTTGAGGTTATGAGGATGGTCCTGGCATATAACCTCTTGTGGATATTTGGAATATTTCTGGCATTTCCTTGGGTGGCGCTTTCAATCATTACATCCCGAAAACGGCGAAAAACCGTGCTTCAGCGCCTGGGAATCGCTGTTACACCCGAGCTGCGGGATCTGAAAACATCCGATTCGGGCTTTCGTCCCCTGTGGGTTCACGCCCTGTCCGTGGGGGAGGTTTTATCCGCGGTTTCTCTTGCCAGAGCGCTCAAACAGAAATATCCGGGCCGACCGGTTGTATTTTCAGCTTCAACCCTTACGGGATTTGAAACCGCTTCTCGCCTTTTCCAGAATGATCTGGATGCGGTGTTTTATTTTCCCTATGACCTGATATTTTCCATTCGCTCCGTGATCAACCGGATTCATCCCGCCCTGGTCGTTATCGTTGAAACAGACATCTGGCCCAATTTTTTGTCTGAGATGAAACGGCGTTTGATTCCGGTCATTCTGGTAAACGCCAGACTTTCAGACCACTCGTATTCGGGATATCGACGTTTTTCAAGATTGACTTCCCCCATATTTCAGTGTTTTTCTTTCGTCTGCGCCCAGAGCGGGGAAGATGCCCGCCGGTTTATGGGTCTGGGTCTTCCCGCGGGCAAAGTAACGATTGCCGGCAACCTCAAATATAACTCGCCCCCAGATCTGGCTTCTGAAAATACGATCCGTTCTCTGCGGCGAATTCTTTCCGGAATAACCCATCAGCAATGCCTGGTTGCCGGTAGCACGCACCCCGGCGAGGAAGCCATTCTCCTTAAAGCCTTTTCCCGGCTGAGGACCCAGATTCCGGCACTTTGCCTGATCCTTGCGCCCAGGGATATCGACCGGGCGAACGAAATTCGCAACCTGGCGGTTTCAGATGGATTGACAGCGGATTTGCTGACACAAATGGAGGACTCACCGGCGTTGGATCCGCCGAATGTGGTCGTGGTAAATACCATCGGCCATCTAAAGACCCTGTATGCGCTTTCCGATGTGGCCTTTGTGGGAGGCAGCCTGATCGATTTCGGCGGCCACAATCCACTGGAGCCCGCAGCTTTTGCCAAGCCGATTTTATTGGGTCCCCATACCGGCGATGTTGCGGAAAGCTGCAATCGCCTGCTGGCCTCGGGCGGAGCCCAGGTGGTTCATGACACCACCGAACTGGTTCAGGCGGCCCTGACCCTGCTCAAAAGTCCCGAACGCTCCCGAACCATGGGCGAAAATGCGTTTCAAATCTTGCAGGAGAATCAGGGAGCATTGGAAAAGACCCTGAACGCCATCGGGCGGTTTATTCAAGCATGACATCCTTTAAAAAATCAATCGAATCCATTATAACCGGGAAGACCCATCCCCCATTTGCGCTCAATCTGCTCCTGACGCTTCTATCCAAGGCCTATGGCACAGGCGTTCGGCTTCGTAGAGACGGCTATGCCTCGGGTTTTCTGAAATCGAGAAAACTCCCCTGTACCGTTATTTCGATTGGAAACCTGACAACAGGGGGAACCGGAAAAACACCGATGACCCTCTACGTGGCCGAACGGGTGCGGCGAATGGGATATCGGGTTGCCGTCATCAGCAGGGGATATAAAGGCACGGCCGAAAAGAGCGGCGGCATTGTCAGCGATGGAAACTCGATTCTGATGGACCCGAATACCGCAGGCGATGAACCGTTTCTGCTGGCGGCATCTCTTAAGGGTACTCCGGTTCTGGTCGGACATGACCGGTATCAATCCGGCATGCATGCCATCAACCAGTTTCAGACAGAGGTGGTGATTCTGGATGATGCGTATCAGCATCTGGCACTTTTCCGGAACCTGAACCTGCTGCTGTTGGACAGCACGCATCCTTTTGGCAATGGTCATCTATTACCCCGCGGAACGTTGCGGGAACCGGCCTCGGCCCTGCGCTTCAGCGATGCGGTGATCATGACCCGCTCTCCCGAGCCATTCTGCACCCCCGCAGAGCCATGGGCCATGACCCGCCCGGTTTTTTGCGCGATTCATAAACCCTTTTTCTCCGCCATATTTTCTGCCGGAGAAAAACTGGCATTTCAAACCCATGAACCCTTTATCGAAGATGAGATATTAATGGGAAAACGGTATTACGCCTTTTCAGGTATTGCCAAGAATGATGATTTTTTAAAAAGCCTCCAGAAAATGGGTGCCGATGTCCGTGGTTTTCAAGGATTTTCCGATCATCATTTCTATTCGGCCGAAGACATACGGTCTATCCTGAACGCCGCTGTCAAGGCCGGTGCAACCACCCTTGCCACCACCGAAAAGGACCTTGCCAGATTGCATGGCCGGTTTCAGTTTCCCATGGAATGCGTGGTTATCGGCATTCGCCTGTCCCTTGACAATACATTGGCATTTGACAGATTTATCCAAAATCGGATATCCTTGGCCCCATGATCAGTGTCGTTGTCATCACCTTGAATGAGGCAGACCGGATTCCGGCCCTGCTGAAAAGCGCGGCATTTGCCGATGAAGTGATCGTGGTGGATTCCGGCAGTACCGATGGCACGCAGGAAGTCTGCAGAGCCGGCGGCGCCAGGGTCGTCACTCACCCCTGGCAGGGATACGCGGAGCAAAAACAATATGCCATGGAGTTGGCTTCATTTGAGTGGATTTTGAATCTGGATGCGGATGAACGGATCTCTGACTCCCTTGCCGCGGAGCTTCAGGAAACGATTCAGAGTGCGCCGCCGGAAGTCAGCGGGTTTTCCATGCCGCGACTTTCCCGGTATCTGGGAACCTGGATCCGTCATGGCGGCTGGTATCCAGATCGAAAGGTACGACTGGTACGAAAAAGCTGCGGCCAGTGGAAAGGCGGGGGCCTTCACGAAAAACTGGAAGTTTCCGGCAGGATCCAGTCGCTATCGAGCCCCATTCTGCATGAGGTCTACCGGAATATCTCGGATCAGGTGATGACCATCAACCGGTTCTCCGATGTATATGCCGAAGAGCGTCCGGCAAGGGGGGCCTGGTTTGCGGCAGCCGGCGTATTGCATGCCCTGGGAAAATTCTTGGAATGCTATCTGTGGAAGCTGGGAGCACTGGATGGCACCGCCGGTTTGGTCATTGCCATGAATTCAGCCTGGTATGTATTTCTCAAACATGCCAAAGTCTGGGGAAAAGGACTCAAGGACCCGACATCATGAATACTTTCAATTCGTTCCTGACCCGACTCATAACGACCTTGTTTCAAATGATCGGACGCATTCCCGATCCCATCGCCGATTCTCTGGCAAGAGCCGGAGCCAGGCTGTGGTTTCGAATCGATAATAAGCACCGCAACATCGCCATTCAGAATCTGACACGCGCCTTTGGCCACGAAAAAAGCCCGGATCAGATCCGGGCGCTGGCCTTTCAGTCTTTTTACAACATCATGCGCATCCCGTTTGAAATCGGATGGAGTGATCGGTTGACATTACCTGAGCTGTATCGGCATGTTGAAATACGCGGATTGCATCATGTGCAGGCAGCACTGGCAAAAGGAAGAGGCGTTCTGGCGTTGACCGCCCATATGGGGAACTGGGAACTGCTGCCGGTGGTGGCACCGTTGGCCGGTTTTTCAGCCGATATTATTTACCGGCCTCTGGATTTTTTGCCGCTGGATGCTTTTTTTCTACACCTCAGAACCCGTTTTGGCGCAGGACTCATTCCCAATGCCCATGCCATGCGAAAAATCCTTAGGCAATTGAAGAACGGGCATGTGGTTGCTCTTCTGATGGACCAGAACGTGGACTGGTACGAAGGCGTATTCGTTGAGTTTTTCAATCACAGGGCCTGCACCAACAAGGGGTTTGCCCTTCTGGCGATGAAAACCCGTGCACCGGTTATACCCATTTTTATGATACGGAATCAGAACCGATATATCATTGAATTCTGTGCGGAGCTGAAACTGATCCGGACCGGGGACCGAACCCATGATATCGAAGCCAACACCCTTCAGTACAATCAGGCCATAGAAGCCGTGATTCGGCGTTATCCGGACCAGTGGTTCTGGGTCCACCAGCGATGGAAAACCCGGCCATTTTGCCCGTGGCCCAGAGAAGTCGAAAAATGAAAACATTGAACCCTTCATCCATTCACCGTCTGATCATTCGAACGCCCAACTGGGTGGGCGATGCCGTGATGAGCACCCCTTTTTTGCGGGCAGCGCGAAAGAATTTTCCGCATGCGCACATCACCCTTCTGGCCAAGCCCTGGGTGGCGCCGGTATATGCAAACAATCCACACATCAACCGCATCCTCACCTATGATGTCGCGGGACGTCACAGGGGCCTTGTCGGGAAATTCAGGCTGGCTAAAGACCTGCGCAAACACGATTTTGATCTGGCCCTGCTGCTGCAAAACGCATTTGAAGCCGCATTCCTTGTCTGGATGGCTGGAATTTCCATTCGACTGGGATATGACACGGATGCCCGCAAAATACTGCTCACCCATCCGGTTCACCGGTACCCGTTTTTGAAACGGCTGCATCAGATAGAATATTATCTGGAGATTCTAAAAGGCGCAAGGCTGGCAGCCGGTCCTGCTGAAATGGAGATTTTCATATCCGATGCGGAGAAACGCCAGGCCATCCGGCGCATCAGAGCCAGCGGGTGTTCCGACAGAGCCTGCGTAATCGGCATCAACCCCGGCGCTGCCTATGGGACCGCCAAAAGGTGGTTTGCCGATCGGTTTGCCGAACTCTGCAACCGCCTCAAATCCATTCCAGATACCCGTTTTCTGATTTTCGGCGGCCCGGGCGAGGAAGAACTGGGGAAAAATATCGCCGAGTCTGTGGGCGATACCTGCATCAATCTTTGCGGGAAAACCACCCTGAGAGAGGCCATTTCACTTATTGATCAGTGCCACCTGTTTATCACAAACGACTCCGGACTGATGCATGTGGCCGCAGCGCTGCATATTCCTCAAATCGCCATCTTCGGTTCCACGGACCACACCACCACCTCTCCCAGAAGCCATCTCAGCCACATCATTCGCATGCCCGTAGATTGCAGCCCCTGTATGAAACCGGACTGCCCAATCGATCACCGGTGCATGGATGCCATCACCGTTGATCACGTCCTGGACCTTGCCCTGGAGCTTCTCTCCGGCAGGCGGTTATCATGAATATTCTGATTATCAAATTGAGCGCCATCGGCGATGTCATTCACACCCTGCCGGCCTTGAACGCCATTCGCTCGGCCTATCCATCGGCGCACATCACCTGGCTGATTGAAGAAGCGGCAGCACCCCTGATTATCGATCATTCAGCGCTGGACCGGGTCATCGTCTCCAGAAGAAAAAGTTGGATCAGAGATCTTCGGAAGGGACAGTGGAAATCCGTTATCAACGAGACAGCCGGATGGGTTCAGACGCTTCGGGATATCGCTTATGATCTTGTCTTTGATTTCCAGGCCCTGCTTAAAAGCGGGGTTCCGGTTGCCCTTTGCCGAGGCAGGCGAAAAATAGGGTTTGACCGGGGAATGGAACATCAGGAACACAGTTATCTGTTTTTAAATGAGCGCGTTGCACCGGTGGATATGAACCACCATGCCATCCTGCGCAGCCTGATGATGCTGGATGCCGCGGGTATTCATTCCCGGAACGTTTCATATCGGTTGCCGATTCAGGATGCCGACCGCGAGGCAGTCACCCGTCTGCTTTCCCTGAAAGGGATAAAGGATGTCCGTCCCCTGATATGCATCAACCCGGTTGCCAAATGGACAACCAAGCTCTGGCCGAATGATCGCTTTGCGGAACTGGCGGATCGCCTTTCAGAACGCTACCAAATTTCTCCGGTATTCACCGGCGCCCCGGAGGATAAGGAAACGGTGCGGAACATTCTATCCCACATGAAGTCTTCGGCGGTGGATCTGACCGGCAAAACCAGCCTGAAAACACTTGCGGCACTTTATGAAACAGCCGACATGCTGATATCAACGGACACCGGGCCCATGCATCTAGGAGCGGCCGTAAATACGCCGGTTGTCGCGCTCTTTGGGCCGACAGCACCCTGGCGGACCGGACCCATGGGCAATCAGCATCAGGTTATTCGAGCCGGCCTGCCATGCAGCCCCTGTTTCAAGCGCCAGTGTTCGACATGCGACTGCATGAACCACATCCGTGTGGATCAGGTATTGAATGGCGTTGCCCGGGTCATGACGGCTGGCGGTTAAGCGTAAAAGCCCCATTGCCATGTTTCGTGGTAACCCTGGCCGTTTATGAAAGAATTCATTATGGACCTCTCCGTCATTATCATCAACTGGAATACCCGGGATCTTCTGCTGAACTGCATCCGTTCCGTTTATGAAACGGCCCGGGATATTTCATTTGAGATCTGGGTGGTGGATAACGGATCAACAGACGGAAGCCAGGAAGCGGTAAGAGCCGCTTTCCCGTGGGTTCTGCTTATTGAAAATACACAAAACAGGGGATTTGCGGCTGCCAACAATCAGGCGCTGAAAAGAATGACCGGACGTTATGCGCTGCTGCTGAATTCAGATGCCGCTTTGACGGACGGTGCAGCGCAACAGCTTCTGGCGTTTATGGAATCCACTCCGGCAGCGGGTATGGCCTGCGGCCAGCTTCTGAACCCGGATGGCTCCCGGCAGAATTCCATCGCCAACTTTCCAACTCTGCTCACGCTGATATCCAATGAAACCCTTTTACGAATCATGTTTCCGCAAAAATTTCCCAGCAAGCGCCGGAATTACCCCGGTCCCATCCCCATCGAATCGGGAATCGGTGCCTGTCTGATGATTCGAAAAACCGCCATGGATGCGGTCGGGATTTTTGACGAAGCCTACTTTTTTTTCTTTGAAGAAACCGACTGGGCGTATCGAATGCGGCTGGCCAAATGGGGAATCTATTTTGTTCCTTCGGCCCGCATCATTCACGCGCAAGGGAAAAGCGCCGGAAACAGCGTCGCATCCAGAATCCTTTTTTACAGATCGCGCTACATCTACCTGAAAAAATGGCATCCCAAAAGCTATTTTCTGATGGCCATCATTCTTTTTATCCGCCTTTTGGTCAATGCCGTTCTGTCATTATTGGGGTTCGGACTCACTCTGGGGTTTGTCCCGCGTCTTCTTGACAAAACGCTTATTTACTTTCAACTCATTGCATGGCATTTTAAAGGATGCCGCTGATCTTAAGCACTTGGCCGCCCAAAACGGCCAAGACGATGTTTTAGCCAGAGGCCTCTTCCTTTTCTCTCAAATGGGAGAATCAGAAAATGCGAATCGTCCTGTTATACGCCCCGCCCTGGAAAATTGCACGCAATGGCGATCCCGTCTACCCCCCGGAAGAAGGACCTCCGGACAATGTAGATCCCGCCGCCGTCACTGAAGGTGATTTTATTCAGGCACCCTACGGGCTGCTGTCGCTGGCCGCACAAGCCATGAGAATCGGCCTCAGCGTTCAGATCGTGAATGTTTCCAATTTTCCCTGGCCGAATATCGAAAATCTCATCCGCCGCCTCGACGCGGATTTGTTCGGGCTTTCATGCATGACGGAAAACCGGCGCGGAGTGGCGATGCTGGCACAGCTCATTCGAAACATGCATCCCAGATCCCACATTGTTGTCGGCGGACCCCATGTCACGGCACTGCCGATCGAAACCCTCCAGCATGTTCAAGCGATCGACACCGTTGTCGTTGGAGAGGGCGAAGAAACGTTTCTGGACATCGTTCGATGCCTTCAAGACAATAAACCGGTTCAGGGGATTCCCGGAACCGCCTGGCGCTCTTCCAACGGGTGCCGACTCGGTCCCCCTCGAGAGCGAATTGCGGATCTGGATACGCTGGCCCCTCCCATCAATTATTTTAACCTGCACACGATTCTGACCTCCCGTGGGTGTCCGATGCAGTGTACCTTCTGTGCCAGCCACCTGATGTGGGGAAAGCGGGTACGGTTCCATTCCGCGGAATACGTGCTGGATATGCTGGAGACTGCGGTAAACCGGCAGGGCCAGCGGATACTATCCATCAAGGACGATACATTCACGGCAAACAAGCCCAGGGCATTGGCCATTTGTGAAGGCATTCGAAAAAGACGCCTGGAATTCATCTGGAGCTGCGATACTCGTGCGGACTATCTGGATGACGCGCTTCTGTCTGAGATGCGGCAGTCCGGTTGCACCCGGATCAGCATGGGAGTGGAGTCCGCTTCAACTGCCATCTTGAAAAATATCAATAAACGGCTGTCTCTGGAGCAGCTCTTCAATGTGACCCAGGCAGCCAAGAAATACGGCATCCAGACCCGATACTACATGATGGCCGGAAACCGGGGAGAAACCCTGGAAACCTTCCATCAGAGCCTGGATTTTATCCATAGGGCCAAACCCAATCAATTTGTTTTTTCACAGCTCCACCTGTATCCGGGCACGGAGGAATTCGACATCTTTATGCGGCACGGACTGGTATCTCCTGAAATTTTTTTCACACGGAATTTTTTCTGCCTCACCTGCTTCGCCGGCGACAAAGACGATGAGAGACGCATTCGAGAGTCTCTTGGCACCATTTCCGGTGTTCAGAACTGCTGGGAATACGGTGTTGCGGAGTACCGGGCAGCCTTATCTCGAATGCCGGAAATGCATTCGCTTCACGTGGACCTATGCCGGGCTTACCTGAAGGAAGGAAAACCAAATGCCGCCGAGCGACATCTGCGCCGCGCGGTCGAGCTGGGTTTTTTTCTGCCGGGACTGGTTCATAATTTATATGCATGCATTGCCGCGGCACGCACCGATATTGATGGGTGCCGATTCAATCTGGATGAGGCTTTCGCCATTCATCCGCACCAGGTTGTCATAGAAAATATGGAGCGTTTGGAGTCCTGGCTGGACAGCAGCAACACACAGAACGGCACGCAGCTGAAACTGGCGCCAGGGGATGGATTTGAAACCACGTTTATCTGCAGGCAGCCGGAGTGTCCGGATTCTGATTACGAAGAAAAAAATGATTGCATCATCGCCAAGGCGCGATATATAAAGATTCCAAACGGTGCAAGTGAATAAGTGAATTGCTTTATGCAGGCATCAAATATGGATACGATTAAGGAGATAAGCAGTATGCCGGTCACAAGAATAGTTACACGTTCAGTTTGTATTCTGGGTTTAATATTAATTATGGGAAACCCCCTGGTTTTTGCCGAGGAAGTTAAAATCGGCGTTGGAGGCTCAGCAACTGAAGATATCTTCTATAAAATCATGGGACCCATGGAGAAGAGCATTGGTGTTAAACTGGTGCTGGTTCTTGACGGGCCTTCAGCTGCTTTGCGATCTCTGGACAATGACCTTGTGATGGCTGCGGTAGGAGGGCTTAGTTTTCAGGACTGGATGGCGATGATGGTAAAAGAAGGATATAAGCCCTGCACGCCTAGTGAATATAAATATCGAGAAATCGGCAAAGGCGTTATTAAAGTCATCGCCAATAAGAACACCCTTGTGAAAAAACTTTCAAAAGATCAACTCAAAGGAATCTTTACAGGCAAAATCACGAACTGGAAAGAGGTCGGGGGGGCGGACATTCCCATCAAAATTGTGTATGCTAAGGGAACTTCGGGCACGAATGCAGTTTTTCAGAAGGAAATCATGGACGGTGAGCCTTATGCGAAGAATGTTCTGGAAGCTTCAACGGCACCGGATCTAAAGGCAAAAGTAGTTGCAACTCCCGGAGCAATTGGGCTGTCGTTTATTTCTTTGGCGGACGAAACCGTTTTAACGCCGGAAATTCCTTTATTGGAACGGCCCATCACCATGATTACAAAAGGCGAAATCCCGTATAGCATGTTAAAAGTACTGGATTACATCCGCGGCGACGGTCAAAAATTCATAAACAAATAAATGTTTTTATCGTTTTTTTGCTCTTTTGTTTTGGGCGCTTGCGATTTTCCAAATAAATTTATTCCCATAACCATTAAAAAAGGCCTGGATGAGAACTTCCCCAGGCCTTTTTCGGTCAAACATTTGATTTATTCAGAAGCAACAGGCTAAGCCTGTTTTTGCTTTTGCACTCTATCCATTGCCATCTTCAGGCTGTTTTGCATGCGTTTTATAGCCTTGGCAAGCGTGCCGATCTCATCCATTGAAAGGGTATCGATCTTCATGGAAAGATCGCCCATACTCATTTTATCGGCAGCGTCGGTCAGCTTGATGATCGGCTGAGTAATCCGTTTTGCGACTACCATCCAAATCAGAACGGCTGCCGCCAAGGAAACGATCAGAACCGAAAACAAAGTGATACTGCTTTGTTTGGCGGAAGCTTCGAGTCTTATGGCTGTGTCCATAAATTCATCCGTATATGTGCCCACGCCAATAGTCCAGTCCCACGGCGCATAATATATAAATCTTGACACCTTCATCCGCGCCTTGGGTTCCCCAATATTTTTCCAGGGATATTTTTGTTCACCAATCTCACCGGGTTTCAGAACTTTCGCCTTGTTAACCATCTCCATGACAAACAAGTTTCCGTCATCGTCTTTGGCGGCTGAGATATCTTCACCATCACGCTTGCCGTCCTTCGAGATCACATAATAGCCTTTACTATCCAGAACCCACGCATAACCGGTTTTACCCACCTGAATCTCCATAATCGACTGCCTGAGACTCTTTACGCTTTCTATCGGTATTCCCACATAAAGCATGCCGATGATTTTGTTACCAGCATCCCGAATCGGTTCATAGGAAGCAATATACCAGTTATTGACCACATAGGCCCTGCCGGTAAATGTTTCTCCTTTCATGACCGCGGCGATCACCGGATTGGGCTTGCCGTCCGGGTTGACGCTGGGGATGAAGGTTCCGATCGCACGGGTTCCATCTTTCTTGGTAACGTTTGTGGCAACCCGAAGCATGTCCCCGGAAACATTCAGCCGCTGAAAAATCGTACAGGTCACGGAAACGGTCTCCTGAACCCGATCCACCACTGGAACAGGGGTATTCGGGTCGCTCACCTGCCCGAGCCAGGAATTCCCCAATTTCATTCGGGGCAGTTCATATCTTGAAGATGCGAGAGAGAATTGATTGATTGCATCCCAGTTCACCGTCCTTTCATCTGTCGAGAACCCGCCGCCGTGGGAAACGATTTCGCGGGCGACATTCAAAGCACTTTTTATGTTCTTCTCGATGACCTCCTGATGGGATGCAATCAAAATGTAAAGCGCTTTCAGTTTGTAGTCAAGATCGGCATATGCCAGACGTGTCGTCTCCTCGACGGTAGCCTTCAAAGTCGATCTGTTCTGAAAAAAGGTAATGAAGCCGACGATCGTTTGCGGAAGAACAACCAGCAGACATCCGATGATAACCAATTTTAATTGAAGTTTCATTGTTCCGAACATTTAGCATTGTTCCTTTTTCAATACAAAAACATAATTCATTATATATTTTGAAATTTAAAATGGTTATTTGGGAAGAAACACGTTGACTTTTTCCTTGAACTCGGCAGCCGAATCGTCACCAATCTCTCCGGCAAGCATTTCTATCAGCTCGGGGAGGCGGGACATACCGGCAGGTTTTTTTTGAGTCCAGAGAGCAACATTGTCATCGAAAACCATATCCGCCATCGGGCCGACGACAAAGGCAAGCGCACCACGCACCTGTTTGAGCAATGATGCAGTCCTTTCAGCCTCATTTCCATCACCGGATTTACCGGAAGTTTCCTTTCTGCCAGGGCTGGGCGTGGAATTCTTGGCCAATCTGCTTTGTAATTCCCCGGCCAGCATGGAAATGGTCGTTGCAATAAGCGAACAGTTGCTCCGCGACTCACAGGCAATCAACAGAAGTGTATCACCATCCAATGACATGGCCATGATGGTATACATATCATACCGCAAAGCGATGGTTTGGACATCCATATCAACCATAACACCCATTTGAACCAGCCGGGTCACTCGATTCGCAATGGTCAGAACCGATTCATCAGTAAACGAAGACGGCAACCCGGAACAAATCTGACCTCTTTCCTTGCTGTAAATGCAGGAGCCGACAACACCGGGTAACACATCTATTTCCTTAAGAACATCTTTCATATATACACCCATACCTCGTTAGCACCAAATTAAGGGCGCAATTATTGATTTCACCGTCTTTATCGATCACGCAGTGAATAAGCCTCTTGTATCCTGGAAAAACCGTAAGACGGCAAGGCCTGACACGGGGTAAGAATTATTCGGTCTTCAGAGCAGGCTTGAGCTGCTCAAGAACATTGTCTGCGGAAATATTTTGATTGAGCAGCAGACCGATAATCATACCAGCGCCAGAGAAGATCAGCAAGTTCTGGCCTGTTTTTAAAGAGAGGACAATGCGGCTGGGCCCCTTGGCATTGAGATTCTTTCGAATTTGACTGCCGGTCACGATGCAGTAGGCAATGAAATCCCCCATTTTCCAATTCTGACCCGACTGAGTGATCATCTCACCCTGAAGGTTCAGCAGATAGTACTGGCGTATGCCGGCAATTGATTGAAACTTCTCGATAAGGCGGGATATCCTCGATTTGGGCAATTCCGGATTGGATTCAGCAGCCTGTTGTGGTGTATTGGTCATTGCTTCGTCCTGCTTTACGGCAGCGTGAAGGATCAGATGCGTTAAGGGTGTGTTAATCTTGCGCGTCCTCTCTTCAGCGTCGGTCATCTCAATGGTTGCATCTTTCCATGACAGAATGATATTGGCCGCTTCCACGCCAATAATATCATCCGTTACCGCATCAATGAGCTCACCCTCTTTAATAAACAGAATTCCGCTCTTGTCCTCGGCGCTAACAAACAGAGAACATGTTTGTTGCTCCTGCTCAAGCATTTGCAAAAATGCAGTAAGCGGTAACCCGGATACAAAGTTGCTATTTTTCTTCTGCATCGAAACAACTTTTGCCATAAGGTAACCCCCTCGTATATGTGATTAATGCTTATTTTTATCCTTATACAGGTATTTTACCTTAAAGCTTTAAAAAATGATTTGCAATCATAATATCGCGACTGAATATTTGCAGTCAATTACCATGTCCCATTTTTCAGTGATATTCCAGAATGATTAAGCCCTTCAAGGAACCTAATTCAAAGTACTCCATGGCCAGGACAGCATAAAAATCACACAGCATTGTTTCTATTGCAATCCAAACGACATTGGAAGACAGGGTGTCATTATTAAACCCCAGTTAATCAGTATCATGGTTAATGAGCAATTTGCAATGCTGTTAATTTAAATTGGAAGGGTGTTGGTAAATACTTTTATCAGAGTAATCACATCGCTTTTAACAGCCCTTGAAAAATTACTGGAAATCACCGGCAATCAATGGCTGGCAGAGAGTCTGGCAAACACATCAGAAGAGGAAGAGGAAGAGGAAGAGATGGTTGAATTACAGGGCAAGTCGAAATAATGACAAATGATTAATCAGTCAAATAATTGTCATCATCTGTCCAATTTTTGTCCATTTTTATTGACATATGATAACATTTTGAAGTAATAATTATTTACTTGCCGATATCTTCAGAGTACAAATCGGGTAAACACATGAAACGTGTCCTCCAAATGCAAGAAGAGAAGTTAATGGCTTACAAACACATATTTTGGGCTTTATTGAATTTATTCTAAGTGGGTGCATATGTGGCCCCACTTTTGCATTAACCTGTGCAGCAGTGATAATCCAGACTTAGAGTAAAGGAAATGATCTTCAGATGAACACACATATACAGCATATTTGGGAAGACGAGGTAATTAACGCCATAGGAAATGGGTTAATGGTTGTCGGTGAAGACGGCGTGATTCTGACCGCAAACCAGGATATGGCGGCGATCACCGGCTTTTCGCAGAAAGAACTGGTCGGTGCCAACTGTACGATTCTCGGGTGCGACGTGTGTGAGAAAGCACGCTCGGATAGCAAGAACAACTGGTGCATGCTTTTTGAAGTGGGAAAGGTTAAAAATAAACGCTGCCTGTTGACGCGCAAGGATGGGACCTATGTCTCTGTGTCCAAAAACGGTTTGGTTCTTAAAGATGACGACGGAGAGGTCGCAGGAGCCCTGGAAACCTTCATCGATATCAGCGAAATGGAGAAAAAAGACCAGAGAATTTATGAGCTGGAAAGCCGCCTGAATCAGGAGACCGGTTTTTTCGGCATGATCGGCCGAAGCGCCCCCATGCGGGATATCTATCAGATCATCGAAAAGGTTGCTGATAGCGAAGCGCCCGTCATTATCAGCGGTGAAAGCGGCACCGGCAAGGAATTGGTGGCTCAGGCCATCCACGAACTCGGTCGCCGCCGGGAAGGTCCGTTCGTGAAATTCAACTGCGCCGCTCTGAACTCATCCTTGTACGAAAGCGAACTCTTCGGCCATACCAAAGGCGCCTTTACCGGAGCTTACCGTCACCGAATCGGGCGTTTCGAAGCGGCCCATGGCGGCGATATTTTTCTGGATGAAATCGGCGATATCCCCTTGTCGGTTCAGGCCATGCTTTTGAGGGTGCTGGAATTAAAAAAATTCGAACGCGTGGGAGACAACCGTTCCCTGCATGCGGATGTGCGCGTTATCACAGCCACCAACCGCAACCTGATGGAGATGATTTCTCAGGGGCATTTTCGGGAAGATCTCTTTTTCCGCATCAATGTCGTTCCCATTCATCTGCCTCCTTTAAGAGAGAGACGCGAGGATATCCCCATGTTGATAGATGCCTTTATGCAGGAGTTGCGAATCAAAAGCACCAAAGCCATCGTGGGGGTTGCGCCCGATCTGATGAACCTCTTGATGAACTACCGTTGGCCCGGCAATGTTCGTGAACTCAAGAGTGTGCTGGAATATGCCTTCTGTATTGCCCCGCCGGGGATTATCAAATTGGCGCACATTCCGGCTTACATCCCGTTGCCCGAAGAACTCAAATCCGCCAGCCCGTCAGGTGCATTCGCTACAGCATCCGCATTCGACATCGACATCGCTGAAAAAACAGCCCTTATGGAAGCCCTGTGTCTGTGCAATGGCAACAAGAGCCAGACAGCCAAGCATCTGGGAGTACACCGCATGACCATCTGGAACCGCATGCGAAAATACGGCATCCATCTGACCCGGAATGTTGATCAATCCAGGATTATAGACGATTCACAGACAATATCCCGCCAATAAAATTGATGACTTCGTAAAAAGTCCATCTGCTTCGTTGCGCGACATCCTTCGTCATTTCGACGAATCATGCGGTACCCTGCGCAGGCGGCCGCCATTCCAGCACGTTCGATTTGCAGAGGCAATCAGCCCCATCACGTTACAATCCATCCGTATTGACTTATGTCAATGCATGGATTCGCATTGTGGCGTAGTGATAGAAATCGTCAAACGTAAAAAAACCTCTTCAGAAAAGGAAGATGACATGAACCACTTGCTGGAACTGGAGCAGAGGTTGCGCGAGCTGGATGCGGCAATAACCGAGACCCGAAAGCGGTTGCCCGCCCATTCGGTCAAGCCGCCGGTGATGATGGATCTGCTGGCTCTGGAAGATCAATATGACGATCTTATGAAACAGATATGCGAGTTAAAAGAAAAACGGAATGAAGGTCTATGATAAAGCCTGATTTTGAAACAACCTACACAGCGCTTCGGAAACAGTTGGCGGGAATCGATTATCTGGCCAAAAGCACGTTGCTCGGCGCCAAGATCCAGGACAACGAACTGGTGATCCCCTATTTTGGGATTCCACACCGGGTTTCACGATCCGGCGTAACGGACATGGCGGGCGGAGAAATCAATCCGGCCCTTGGCGTGGTTCTGAGTCAATATGTGCTGCACTGCCCTCAGAATATGCCGGTAAGCGGCGAAGAACTGGTGACTTTTCGCGAATTCGAGGCATCGGGTCCCCTCAGCGGATATTTCGTCGAAAACACCCAAAAGCTCATTGCCAGCGCGATCGGCGGGAATATTTCCGCCCTTGAAGAGCGGTGCAAACAGCTCGAAGGGATTTTGGATGCGGATGACAACGCCACATATGACCTTTGCGTGCAATTTAACGTCCTGCCGAGAATTCCGGTTTTTCTTCGTTTCAACGACCGTGACGATGAGTTCCCGGCCCAATGCGCCATTCTGTTCAGACGGTCGGCTGAGCATTTTCTTGATTTACAGAGCCTCTGCATTTCCGGCACGTTTCTGGCAGGATCGCTGATCGGAAATGTCATTTTTCGATAAAATCTTTGCATCCGTTATGTTGTTACGGTATTAAGATTGCTCGATACGGACAATCGTCGTCATGGTGGAGAAAGACGGATTCGAGGGGCAGCACCTTGACCAGTGGCTTGAAAAGGCCAGAATATTCGCCGAGAGCCTTCCATCAAAACCGGCTTGGCTTTAAACTGGAAGTTTCAAGGCGTGAAGTCTGGAAAAGGAGAATGGAAATGGAAGACAAGATCAGGATCGGCGTCAGCGCCTGCCTTCTCGGGCAACAGGTCCGGTTTGACGGCGGCCACAAGCACGACCGTTACCTCACGGATACACTTGGCGAATACCTGGATTTCGTTCCGGTGTGCCCCGAGGTGGAGGCCGGCTTCCCCGTCCCCCGGGAGACCTTTCGTCTGGTCGGCGATCCGGAAAACCCGCGCCTCGTCACCTCCCGCAGCCATATCGACCACACCGATCGCATGCTTGGCTGGGCCAAAAAGAGTGTCCGGGAACTCGAAAAGGAGAACCTCTGCGGGTTTATTTTCAAGAGCGACTCCCCCAGCAGCGGCCTCGTGCGGGTCAAGGTCTACAACCCGAAGGGCATGGCGGAAAAGAAAGGGGTGGGTCTGTTCGCCAGGACCTTTACCCAGCACTTTCCCCTGCTGCCGGTCGAGGAAGAGGGGCGACTGAACGATCCTAAACTGCGGGAGTCCTTTATCGAGCAGATCTTCACCCTGAAGCGCTGGCGGGAGACACTGACTCAGGGCCGGAGCATGAAAAACCTCGTCGATTTTCACTCCCGGCACAAGCTGCTCATGCTTTCCCATAGCCCGGCCAACGCCAGAGTCATGGGTAAACTCGTGGCCGATGGCAAGCAATTGACCCTTCAATCGCTTTACGACCAGTACGAAAGCCTTCTCATTGAGACGTTACGCATGAAATCGACGATAAAGAAAAACCTGAACGTGCTTGAGCACATCCTCGGCTATTTCAAGGCCCAGTTCAGCGCTGACGAGAAGCAGGAGATGCTGGAAATTTTCGACCGCTACCGCAACGAGTTCTTGCCGCTGATCGTGCCGGTGACGCTCTTGAACCATTATGTGCGCATAATCGGCGAGCCGTATCTGAAACAACAGGTATACCTGAATCCGCATCCCATAGCCTTAAAACTCAGGAACCATGCCTGATCAGAGCACATCGATACCAGGTATTATGAATCATAGAAGACAGGGGGTGTAAACATGGAAAAAATCAACCGGTTCAAGGAAATCTCCCCGGATCAGCTTTTCAGGTGGATGGAAGCACACAAGGAATTTTATCTGATCGATACGTTAACAAAAGACCATTATCAAAAACGGCACATTCCGAACGCGAAAAACGCCTGCGTTTTTGAAGTCTCGTTCATGGAACAATTGACAGGCATCACAACGGACAAAAATGCCGAGATTGTTCTCTATGGCTCCAGCAACAGATCGATGGACGCGCTGACGGCAGCGGAAAAGCTCGATCGAAACGGATACCGACACGTCAGCGTTTTAAAAGGCGGTATCGAGGATTGGCAAACCTCCGGCAGAAAGCTTGAAGGCGCCTCACCGGATGGGATCGACGCTCCGAATACCCTGCTCGAATTGGCGCAGGACCGGATATTTCGCGTGGATACGGATCAGAGCACCATTGAGTGGACCGGCAGGAATGCCAGTACCCGTCATTTCGGCACAATCGCAATCCGTAGCGGCGTGGTCACGGTGAAAGACAGCGCCATCAGCGGCACGTTTGACATCAACATGAATTCAATCAAAAATACAAACCTTGAAGGAAACGAGCTGCAGCCGGTTTTGATTTCTCATCTGAACTCGGATGACTTCTTTTTCACCAAGGTCTTTCCCGCTGCCGGATTCAGCTTTTCGGGCGCAAAAGTCACCGAAGAACCCTTCCTGACTTCTCCGAACTGCCGGATCAATGGGACGCTGGAGCTCAGAGGCATAACCGCCGATCAGCAATTTAATGCTACCGTCACCCGAACGGCGGATAACGGGCTAGCGGCAGAGGCACACTTTGACATCGACCGGACAAACTGGCACATCATCTATGGATCAACCCGATTCTTTGAGCATCTTGGCATGCATTTGGTTTTTGATCTGATCAGTATTCAAGTGAGAATTGTCGCCATTTGATTGAGCGGCTAAAATCATTGCCGCTCTTGGGACGGCACCGCAGCGCTAATGCACGGAGAATCAGCTGAAATTATCTCTTACAGCCACGCTCATCCATCTTGTTTAGATTTTTCTGCAGTCCTGGAAGGCAGAATCCGCCGGGTGAAAATGGGAGAAAACAGGTACAACAGCAGATACAACAAGCAGATATAACCCAGATACGGACTGAATACCGCCACCAGCAACAAGATGATACTGACGCGCCTGAACCAGGTGCTCTGATCCATGAACCGCCCGAGATGAAGATACCGGACCGGATAAACATTCATCGCGGCCGCGGCCAGCACCATGGCGCCTGTGGCGCAATAGCCCCAGAAGGCGACGCTGTCCGGACTCTCCTGAACGGCCTGGCTGAACATGATCAGGGGAGCGGTCACCAGAAGCGCCGCTGCCGGCGTGGGCATTCCCTTGAAAAAACCCGGAATGGGGGAAGTATCCAGGGTAAAATAAATCAATCGGACAATTCCCATCACCGCATAAATCATGGCGATCCAAAAAACGGACAGATCGGAGATGTCCGGAACATCCGAACGGGACAAAACGATGTAATAAATCCAGGCTGGTACGATGCAAAAGCTGATCCCATCGGAAATATCATCCAGAATCCCGCCCAATTGAAAGCGGGGGGGCTTAACCCCTCCGGCCGGCGGTTCGGTAAGCCCGAGTTTACGGGCCATGGCACCGTCCAGTTTATCGAAAATCGCCGCACCGATCAAAAGCAGATAGGCTTCCCGGACCCGGCCCTGATTGGCGAACCAGACCGACAGCAGCCCCATGATGGCGTTCATCACTGTCAGGCCGTTCGGGAAGGTTGACAGAATGCGGCGACGCAGGATCTCGTTGCCCAGACACAGCTCATCCAGGAAGGCGGTGCCGTATTTGCGGCAATACCTGGCAATGGAACCGAAATTAATCACCAAAAAAATGATTTCGATGACAAATAGTCCCTTCAGCGGCAGGTTGCCCAGCCAGGAAATCCAGAAATACAGCCGGGAAGGCGGCCCCTCGGGGATGTAAAAGGCGGTGGCGTAAAGCAGGGCAGCCACCGGCGCCGCCACAACCGTCCGCAGCCGGGTGAACTCGCTGTTCTCGGGCTCGGGTCCTTTTCCCTGAGTGAATCCGCGGATAAAATGGGCAAAGCTGTCACGGATCAACACGATGATGCATAAAAGCAGGATGAAGATGGCGTGCAGCAGATCGGTTTTCTGATAATCGGGCGTGATGTAAACCAGGCGCCACATCATTCCCACGGCCACCAGCGGGAAAATGATGGCGTACACCACCTTGTCCATGATGCGATCAGCCAGGTGCGCCAGGGTGGGATGGGGCTGGAAACGCGCGGCAAACCAGCCGTCCACCAGGTCAAAGGCCATGGCGGTGAACAGAAAGACAACGCCCAGGGTATACAGAACCGGATTCTGGGTCCACATGACGGCAATGGCGCAACACAGACCCCCAAAAACCAGTGGCGGTCTTCCGTATACCAGAATGGCGGTAACTTTTTTGGATATATGAAGTTTTTTCATGAATTGTCTTTTAACGAAAACCGCCCTTAAGTGTCAAGTAAATCAAAAAAACAACCCTCACCAATCAATGGGTTGATAGTCCTTAAGAAATTTCCCGCACCAATGGGTATCGGTCAGAATCCCGTGAAAAAACGGATCGCAAATCCTGGCAGCGCCATCCACGATGTCCAGGGGCGGCTGAAAATCATGCAATTCCTGTTTCAAAGAAGCCAGCTTCGCCGGGTCTTCGTCCGTCACCCATCCGGTGTCCACGGCATTCATAAATATTCCGTCCCGGGCAAGATCGGCGGCAGATGCATGTGTCAGCATGTTGAGGGCTGCCTTGGCCATATTGGTATGCGGATGACGGCCCGTTGTCTTAAAGCGGAAAAACTTTCCCTCCATGGCGGTTACATTCACGATATGCTTCTTTCCGGTATAGTCGCGCCGCATCATCGGCACCAGCCGATTGCACAACACAAATGGCGCCACAGCATTCACCAATTGGATTTCAAGCATCTCGGAAGTCTGGATTTCACCTAGCCGCAGACGCCAACTGTTGGTTTCCCTTAAATCCACCTGCTGAAGATCGGCATCCAGTTCGCCTTTTGGGAAAACAGCTTCCGGAACCAGGCTGTGATCGTATGTATAAGGGATCTGTGACAGTTTTGCGGAAGCGCGCAGGCCGATTCCGGGTGCTTTTCCGTTCCAGGTTACCGGAAGCGCCGGCTCCAATCCGCTGTTTGGTCCGATGTTCGGTCCGATGTTCGGCGCGGAAAATGAATCGAGTTGATTGATGCAGAGATGATACCGGCCAAGAAGCGAGCGGACGTTCTCCGGCAGTGTGTCGATGGCGCTGGTTTCGTTATCCAGCAGATGCGTGTAAAAGCCTGGCGGCCTTCGAACCGTCTGAGCCGCATTATTGATCAAAATGTCCAGGCGATCATAACTCTGTTCAATGTAGTTTGAGAATATCTCGACGCTTGGCGTATGCCGCAGGTCCAGGCCGTAAATATGCAGGCGGTCGCCCCACTCGGAAAAATCCTTTTCGCCCGTAAAACGCATTGCTGCATCCACGGGAAAACGGGTGGTGGCAATCACTCTGGCGCCGGCGCGCAGCATCATCAGGGTTGTCTGAAAGCCGATTTTTACGCGGGCACCGGTAATCAGCGCCACCTGCCCGTCAAGCGATGCGGTCTGAAATCGTTTTTGATAGTTAAACGCCGCGCAACTCGGACACATGGCATCGTAGAAAAAATGCAGCTTTGTAAATTCCGCTTTGCAGACATAACAATTGCGGGGTGATTTCAACTCACTACTATCTGAATTCAAATTCGCCGCCAAATCCGGAATCTGGACCGGCGCGGAAAATACACTGGCCTGCCGGGCGCGACGAATGCCCGTGGCTGCGCGTACGTTGCGCTCGTACTGAACAACCACCTGGCGCTGAACCCGGTTCTTTTCCTTGTTTCGTTTTTTAAGCTCGCGTCGATCCGGGCGGGTGAGCTGCCCGGCCGCAGTCATGAGGGCGATTCTTTGCGCTTCGGAAAGGTTGACGATCTGGCCGCTGTTTGTGACCAGGTTTTCCAGAAAAGAAATGCAGTGTTGGATTTCTTCCGGAGAGTACGCTGTTTCGTTGCTGTTGTTCACTGTCTGACACCCTGAAGTTATATTGCCAACGACCGAATCATAAAAGATGATTATACCGCACTTTGGTTTCGAATTCTATCGGTTTGTATGCAACCCCGACCGTCAGGAGCTATTTTTCGTTCCTGACGGCAAGCTGCGGAATTTTCATCTCGGAATTATATCCGCATATCATGGGCCATCAATATTGACGCGACCGGGCAACTCAAGTATGATAATATCATAAGAATTGTTTTCACATTCGGTCAAATGTTTTTTCGAGAATGCGATCGTCTTATCTTTATTTGTTTTTCAGGCTTATTTTCCAGGATCCCATGCGAAAAGAACTTATCGGCATACTGCTTTTTTTTCTGGTGATTTTTACCTTGTTCAGCCTGTTTTCCTTTGATCCCAAAGATCCGTTCTTCCATCATTTAGGCGTCAACCCTCAGATCCACAATTTTTTCGGCTACGCGGGCGCCTCGGTTTCGGGTCATTTAATCAGCCTGTTCGGGCTGGGGTCTTACTGGATCCCGGTTCTTCTGCTTATCTCCAGCATCCATTTTTTCAATGCCCGGCCCGGAACCACCATTGCCGTCACCTTCACCGGCGGCCTGATTCTGGCCATTACCACCGGAGGTCTGGTATCGTTCCGGGATCATTATATCATGATCTGGGGAAATTCGTTTTCTTCCGGCGGCCAGTTCGGGCTTTCCTTTCACAGGTTCCTGATCGCTTACACCAATATCTCGGGCTCATTGGTGATTCTGTTTCTGCTGTGGATTATCGGGCTGATTCTGACAACCGGGTTTTCTCTGGTCGGGTTCGCCAAACGTTTCTGGATGGCTGTCCTGTTCGTGTTTTCCAGAAAGCCCGGCCAAACCAAACCGGAAAGCCCGCCCAAAGATCCTCCGAAAAAAGATCCGGTCAAAAAGCGTTCCAAACCCGCCAGGGTAAAACCCGCCGATCCGCCGACCCTGCCGATTTCTCAGCCACAGCCCGTCTTCGAGATGGTTCAGGAAGAGCTTCCCCTGCAGGTCGAATCTTTGAAAAATCCAAACGGTTTTAAACTGCCGTCCATTTCGTTTCTGGATGATCCGGAAACGCGTGCTTCCCAGTTTGACACGGAACACCTTCAGTCTCAGGCCAGGCTTCTGGAAAAGACGCTCGATGATTTCGGCGTCAAGGGATCGGTAACCGCCATCACGCCAGGACCGGTAATCACGACATTTGAATATGAACCGGCTCCGGGGGTGAAAATCAATAAAATCGTAAACCTCTCCGATGACCTGTCCCTGGCGCTGAAAGCCCTCAGTATTCGAATCGTTGCGCCGATTCCCGGAAAGGCGGTGATCGGCATTGAAATTCCCAATATTGACCGCCAGGTCGTCCGGTTCAAGGAGATAGTGGTCTCTCCGGCCTTTGAAAAATCCCGGTCCTGCCTGACCCTGTGCATGGGAAAAGACATCGTGGGGAATCCCGTTGTGGCGGAACTGGACCGGATGCCACATCTGCTGATTGCCGGGGCTACCGGAACCGGGAAAAGCGTAGGCCTGAATGCCATGATCTGCAGCCTGCTGTATAAGTCAACGCCGGATCAGGTCAAGATGATCATGATCGATCCCAAACGCATTGAACTTTCCCTGTATGACGGCATTTCCCATCTGATCACGCCGGTGGTGACGGACGTAAAAAAAGCCACCAATGCCCTGTTCTGGGCCGTCCGGGAAATGGAACGGCGCTATCAGCTTCTCTCTGAACACAAAGCCAGAAATATCACCCAGTTCAACCAGAAAATGGAAAAGGCAAAACCCGGGCCGGACGGCGTCAAACCCGAAAAGCTGCCGCTCATTGTCATCATCATCGACGAGTTGGCGGATTTGATGATGGTGGCGTCCCGGGATGTGGAAGTGGCCCTGACCCGGCTGGCGCAGATGGCCAGGGCTTCGGGAATCCATCTGATTCTGGCCACTCAGCGGCCTTCGGTGGATGTGCTTACCGGCATCATCAAGGCCAACTTCCCGACTCGCCTGTCGTTTCAGGTCTCTTCCAGAACCGATTCCCGGACCATCATCGATTCCAATGGCGCGGAAAGTCTTTTGGGAAACGGTGACATGTTGCTCCTGCCGCCGGGAACCGCCAAGCTTCAGCGTATTCACGGGGCCTATATTTCCGAAGAAGAACTGACCCGGATTATCGAGTTCTTAAAAGAACAGAAACCGCCTGAATATAATACCACGATCACGGAGGCGACTGTCGAGGACGAAAACGGAACTTCCGTCGAAGATCACGATGACCGTTACGACGACGCGGTCGCACTGGTGACCAAAACCCGCCAGGCTTCCATTTCGATGGTTCAGCGCCACCTGCGCATCGGCTATAACCGGGCGGCCCGCATCATCGAGACCATGGAAAAGGAAGGGGTCATCGGCCCGTCCGATGGCGTCAAGGCCCGCGAAGTCCTTGCGCGCGGATATGATGACATGTCTTGAGGATTAAAATGCAACCGGACATCCAACTGATCAATCAGATTGATGGGCAGATCACAGGACAGACCAAGGGTTTTTTGGACCCTGATGAAGGCATGAGGCTTTTTGACACGGCGCTGAAAGCCTCACGGCTCGGCCCCTGTCTTGAGATCGGAAGTTATTGCGGCAAATCGGCCATTTATCTGGGAACTGCCTGCAAAGCCGGCAACACCATCTTATTTTCGGTGGATCATCACCGGGGGTCCGAAGAGCAGCAGCCCGGAGAAGAATACTTCGATCCGGAGCTCTTTGATGCGCGCGCCTATCAGATGGATACCTTTCCCCTGTTTCGAAAGACCCTTAATCTGGCGGGGCTGGAGGCGGCGGTCGTGCCAATGGTCTGTCGATCTGAAATCGCGGCCCGGGCCTGGAAAACGCCGCTGGGTCTGGTCTTTATTGACGGCGGCCATTCGTTTGAAACCGCGTTGACGGATTACCGCAGTTGGGCTGCGCACATTGTACCCCAAGGGTATCTGCTGATTCATGATATTTTTCAGGACCCCAAGGACGGGGGACAGGCTCCTTGGCGCGTATACGAAATTGCAAAAGCATCCGGCCTCTTTCAGGAGCTTCCGATGACAAAAACCTTGGGCGTGCTGCAGCGCATCAAATAACCGGCCTGAAAAACCGTAACATGGCTTCAACACAGGGAACCCCTTATGGATCATCTCAAATCAGCGCTTCAGTTCCTGACTCTATTGCCACTGGGCAAATCCGAAACATTCGACACGCGAGGCATGACCCCCTATTTCCCGCTGGCTGGCATCATCGTCGGAGTTCTGGTTTCCATTTTTGACAAAATCGCCCTGATTTTCTGGCCGCTGCCGGCCGTGGCCGCCATGGATGTGGTGTTTCTGGCAATACTTACGGGGGCATTTCATCTGGATGGCCTGGGAGATGCGGCCGATGGACTGCTGGGCCACCGGCCCCGGGAAAAAGCGCTTGAAATCATGAAAGACAGCCGCATCGGCGCCATGGGGCTCATGGCCGTTTTCTGCTGCCTGCTGATCAAGTGGGCGGGCATCCAGAGCCTGGATAGCCATCAGCGAACCCTGATCCTGATTCTGATTCCGGCCTATTCCCGCTCCGGAATGCTGTTTGGCATGCGATTTCTGCCTTACGGCAGATCCGGCGGCACCGGTCTGGCCTTTTTTCAGAATGCGTTAGAACCCATGGACTTTAGATGGATGATACTGCCGGCCGTGCTTTCGATCTTTCTGGGATGGCGGGGAATCTGGCTGAACATGGTGTTTGCCCTGACCCTTGCCGCGATTCTCGGATACTATCGAAACCGCATGGGCTGTATTACCGGGGATATGCTGGGCGCGATGACGGAAGTGATGGAATCCGCCCTGTTTCTCCTGATGGCGGCGGGATGGCTTTTTTGACAAATCCGCCTCCTGCCGGCATTTACATTCATATTCCCTTCTGCGCCCAAAAATGCCTGTATTGCGATTTTTATTCCATAACGGATCAGTCCCTGCAGGAGGCTTTTGTGGCGGCGCTTTTCCGTGAAATCGCCGCCACAAAAAGCCTCCTGTCTTTCGATACACTGTATATCGGCGGCGGAACCCCGTCGATTCTGCCCGCTCATCAGATCGGCCGGATCATCGAGCGGATATCCGAGCAGTTCAATCTCGAAGAATCCACCGAAATAACGCTTGAGGTCAATCCCGGAACCGTTACCCGCCAAGTCTTGAAAGCTTACCGGCAATATGGCGTCACACGGCTCAATATCGGAGTTCAGTCGTTTCAGGACAGCCACCTTCAGTGGCTGGGGCGGATACATTCGGCGGATGCGGCGATTGATGCCATTTTGTGGGCCAGAGCAGCAGGCTTTGAGCAAATCGGCATGGATCTGATATACGGCATTCCCGGACAGAGTCGGCAAGCATGGCTTGCCGATTTGCGCCTGGCGCTCTCCTTTGAACCGGAACACCTCTCCTGCTATATGTTGACCTGTGAGCCCGAAACACCGCTGGATCGGATGCGACGTCATCAGGTTTTTGATGCCATGGCGGATGGGGATGTCTGTGATCTGTTTGAGACCACGGTCACGGAATTGTCCGGAAACGGCTACCCGCTATATGAAATCTCCAATTTTGCCCGAAAGGACAATTCCCCCGATGCCAACAGGTCCCGCCACAATCAGAAATACTGGACGGATGTCCCTTATTTGGGTTTTGGCCCGGCTGCCCATTCCTATCTTAACCCGGTTCGATATCGCAATCACAGGGATATCAACACGTATATGTCGGATTTAAACAGCGGCGCGCTTCCCATGGCGGAAAAAGAAACGTTAAGCGTGGAACAGCATCTGATGGAGACCGTTTTTCTGGGGCTTCGAACCCGGGAAGGAATTTCAATCAGGCGGTTTGAAGAAAAATCAGACAGGCCTTTCAACATCCTTTTTCAGGATATTTTAACCGACCCGGAATTAAAGAAACTGATCATGCTGACACCGGAGCACTGTTCTTTAACCTGTCAGGGAATGATGGTCCTGGATTCCATTGCGGGCATATTCGTGGACAGAATCTAAGGCGGTCGTGAGCATCATCTTGCTATGGCAAAGGTCACGTCAACCTCCGTGCCGGCATTGCGCCGTATCGCCAGTTTTCCCTTTAATTGTTGGCGGACAAGATTTCGAATCAGCTTCAGCCCCAGTCTATTGCCGGATTCGGTATCAATTGTATCCGGAATTCCGGGGCCATTGTCTTTTATAAAGACACGAAACCGATTCACTTCAGATGAATCCAGCAGAATCTCGATTCCGCCACTCCCCCCATCCGGCATTCCATGTTTCAGTGCGTTTGACAGAATTTCACTCAACACCAGAGCACAGGGGACGGCCTGGCGAATCGACAGAAATACCGGGCCCGGAATCACATCGAACTGAACGCAGACCGAACTTCGCATATAAACCTGTTTCAAATATGATGTCAAATGCTGAATATATGCCCCCATGTCAATCCGGTCCAGGCATTCGCTGTGATGGAACTGCGAATAGACCATGGACATCGCATGGATTTTAGACCGCGCCGATGAAAGAATTTCCGCGGATACCGGATCGAAGGTTCTCATCCCCGTCATATCCAGAAGGCTGGAGATGATCTGAAGATTGTTTTTAACCCGGTGGTGCATCTCCTTTAACAAAGTTGTTTTCTCGGCTAACGTGTTCCTGAGCTCACTTTCAATGCGATTCTTTTCCGTAATATCCTTGCCCGTATGGACAATGGCTTCGACCCTTTGATCCGTGCCCAGAATCGGAGACAAGGTCATGAGAAGATTTCGATGCGACAACACGATGGGAATCTCGGCGAAAACCGGTTGCGTTCCGAAAGCAGCATCCCCACAGGGACAGGAATCGGGCGGGGTTTTTGTTCCATGAAACACGGTGAAACATTTTTTGCCGATGAGCGAATGGCGTGCCATCCCCGTCATTCGAACCACGGCCGGATTGACATCCAGCACGGTATGATCCAGGGAGGTAATGAATACGATATCCGAGATCGCATCAAATACCCGGCGCCAGTCGGCTTCATTCATTTTGTGCGGGTCGCTTTTCGCCGTACCTTCCCCATGAGCCTCATCTCACCTCTCGATCCTTTAGAGCCCTAACCAACCTCGGTCTGAAATTCATCCTTTCACATTGATTATCCTGAATGGCTATGGTAAGCAATATAAAAATATCAGCATATGGCATACGATACCTTTAAAAATATTACGATTCAGCAGCTCGAATCCCTCGTTCATCTGGTGGCGGAAAGAAATTTCAGCCGGGCCGCCAGAAAAATGGTGTTGACGCAGCCCTCTCTCAGCAAGCACATCAAAAACCTTGAAGAGGCGGCCGGCACAAGGCTTGTCAATCGTGAGGGGTCCGGAATTTCGCTTACGCCCGAAGGCAAGCTCTTATTCGAATTCGCCCGAAAAGTCCTCTATCTGAGGGAAGACGTCAAGGAGAGAATGGTCAGGCTTCAGGACAGCTCTTCCGGCAGCATTCGCATCAGCGCCAGCACCCTGCCGGCAACCTATATTTTGCCCTACATATTGAGCCGGTTCCAGAAATCATACCCTCAGATTCAGACTTTCGTTCAGTCCGCCAACAGCGAAGACACCATTGACATGGTTCTGCACCAGCAGTCGGAAATGGGGTTTATCGGCAAAAACCCCCAAAGCAAAAAGCTGCACAGCGAACCTTTGTGGCAGGACAGGCTGATATTGGCGGTTCCCGCGGGTCATCACTGGACCGGGGCAGCGGCGGTTTCCGTTAAAGACCTTTTGGAAGCACCTTTCGTGATGCGGGAAAAAGGCTCCGCCACGCGCGAAATCCTCGGAGAATTCCTCTCGGAGCATGCCGGAATCGACCTGAATCAACTGAATATCGTTGCGGAAATGGGTAGTTCGGAGGCTGTCAAGGAAGCGGTTATCGCGGGTCTGGGCATCTCGGTGCTTTCGTTTCACTCCGTCAAACGGGAGATGGACCGGGGAATCATCGTTGAAATTCCGATTCAGGGCTGGCGAATCGTGCGCCAGGTGTACCTCATTTACCGGCATCAGTTGGCAATCATGAGACACCATCAGTTGTTTCTGGATTATGTCAGGGAAAGCAAGGCTTCGGCTCTGGACAGCAGACTTGATGGCCCCCCATCTGAATGACAGGAAGACTTCTGGACAACGGTATCCCTTAAAAGAGAAATGGTGGAAGTGTTAGGGGAAAAACAGATGCTGCTGTAGAAAAATCAAGAGAGAACACAACTCGAACAAAAACCTCCCCCCGGCAATGGGTATTGCCGGGGGGAGGTTCGGGGATAAATATCAGGTAACTCGGATCTTGTACACCTGGTTGGAATCGGGGTCGATGATGTGAACGCCGCACGCGATACAGGGATCAAAGGAATGAACGGTTCTTAAAACTTCGATCGGTCGTTTGGGATCGGCAATCGGCGTGCCGATCAAGGCTTCCTCGACCGGTCCGCGGATGCCTTTTTCACATTTGGGACCAAAATTCCAGGTTGAAGGCACGACATACTGGTAGTTTTGGATCTTCTTGTTTTCAATCTGGATCCAGTGACCCAGAGCGCCTCTGGGAACGTCATTGAGGCCATACCCCATGCCCTTATCCGGCATGGTCCAGGACTGGTAGGTCTTGGTGTCGCCGTTTTTCACGTTTTCAATCAGCTCGCCGATCCAGCCTTCCATGGCATTGCCGATGGCTACGGTTTCCAAACCTCTGGCAGCAGTCCTGCCCAGGGTGGAGAAAAGGGCCGTCACCGGAATATCGAGTTTTTTCAGGGTGCCATCGACCAGCGCCTTGACTCCGGCATGCCCCTTCGCATAGGCCACCAGCACTCTGGCCAGGGGGCCGACTTCGCAGGATGCGCCGTCATACCGGGGGGCCTTGAACCAGGAATATTTGCCACCGGTAAGATAATCGCCGTGCTTGGGTTTGGTTTCGCCTTCAAACGGATGCTTGGCCTTGCCGTCTTCGTACCAGGCATGCTTCACATGCTCGGTGACTTTTTCCTGCTGTGACATGGCAACACCGGCCAGATCCCGTTTCAGGATGACACCTCTTGGCATGAACAAACTGTCCGGCTCTTTTTCGGTCGTGGGGAAATCACCCCAGGCCAGAAAATTGGTGGTGCCGCCAATGGCACCCCAGTCCTTGTAAAATGAAGCAACGGCCAGCAGGTCCGGAATATAAACATTATTGATGAAATCCTGGGATTCTTTCCAGAGATAGAGAAATTCGGCGATGCGATCCGGAGAAAGGTCCTTTACGCAGGTAACGCCGCCGACAACCAGAGACTGCGGATGCGGGTTCTTGCCGCCGAAAATGGCATGAAGTCTTGCGGTTCTGGCCTGAAGCTTGAGGGCTTCGATGTAGTGGGCTGCGGCCATCAGATTGGCTTCCGGCGGCAGTTTGTATTCGGGATGTCCCCAGTAGGCGTTGGCAAAAGGTCCAAGCTGTCCGCTGTCCACAAAGGTTTGCAACCGCTGTTGCACTCCCTTGAAATAAACCGCTCCGCCCACAGATGCATTGCTGAGATTATCGGACAGCGCGGCGGTCTTGGCAGGGTCTGCCTTCAAGGCACTGACGATATCCACCCAGTCCAGCGCATGGAGATGATAGAAATGCACCAGATGGTCGTGCTGGAACTGCGCGCCGTGAAGCAGGTTTCGAATGATGCGTGCATTTTTGGGGATGGTGACCTTGACAGCATCTTCAACGGCTCTTACCGAAGACAAGGCATGTGTGTATGTACAGACTCCGCAGGATCGCTGAACAAAATGGTGGGCATCCCGGGGATCCCTGCCCTGAAGAATAAGTTCGATACCTCTGAACATCTGACCTGAACTCCAGGCATCTTTGACCTTTCCTCCCTCGACCTCGACTTCGATGCGAAGATGGCCTTCAATCCTGGTAATGGGGTCAATCATTATTTTGTTACCCATATATGTCTCTCCTCTTATCTACAGATAATATTATCATCGTCGTTTGTTCACGAATAGCTGAAACCACTGCCTGGAATCAACCATCAAGTAGGTTCATAAAAGGGGGTCATTTTATCCCAGAATGCCGGCTCGCTGCAGCCCAGACAGGGATGTCCGGCCTGAACCGGCCAGCTCGTACCGTCGTTGAATTTCGCAGTCGGGCAGTTGTTATAGGTATCCGGACCTTTGCAACCCATTTTGTACAGACAATATCCCATTTCAGCCTCTTTGGACCCAAATTCCAATACGAATTCGTTGTTTTCGAAATGAGACCGTCTCTGGCACTGATCATGGATGGTTTTTCCATAAGCGAACAAGGGCCTGCCCAGACTGTCTAGGGCCGGCAGTTTGCCTAAGAGGAGATAGTTGACAACGGTGCCCACAAAATTGATGGGGTTGGGGGGACAACCAGCAATATTTACGGTTTTAATGCCGATTGCTTCGCCGACTCCCACATATCCGCCGGGATTCGGGGCTGCCGCTTGAATTCCGCCGAAATTTGCGCAGGCGCCGATGGCGATAACTGCTGCTGCCTTGGGGCAGACTTCCTTGGCAAGCTGCAGAAAGGTTTTTCCGCCGACTTTTCCGTATGCACCGTCAAATTTGGTGGCAACGGCACCTTCCACCACACAGATGAATTTGCCTTCATGCTTTTTAATGGCTTCGTGAAGCTGTTCCTCGGCCTGTTCGCCGGCCGCAGCCATAATGGTCTCGTGGTATTCCACGGACAGCAGCTCCAGAACGAGATCGTCCACATAAGGATACTGTGACCTCAGAAACGCCTCGGAACATCCCGTACACTCACCGAAATGCATCCAGATGACTGGCGGGCGTTGTTTGGGAGCGGCGAAAACCTCGGCCACCTTGGGGACAAACGAAGATGAAAGCCCCATGGTTGCGGTCAGGAAGGTACAGTACTTCATGAAGTCTCTTCGTGAAACTCCTTTCTGCTCTAGCTTGTCGAAAAACGCTTTCTCATTTTCCATTGGCACCTCCAGATGCAATTGTTAATAAATACACTTAACCAACACAAAAAACGATAGATTGCTTATCCTGCCTCGTCCGTGAATAAATTGTGAGACAATGGTGATAAATTATTATTTTTCTATAACATGAGATTTGACAGATTGTAAATGATGAATTTCATTCATCCACACAAGAAGTCGGAAATTGGATGAATTAGCGCCGGAAGCCCCTTGTCATTCTTTGAAAATATGCGCGGAATGCAAGCTCCCATTGATAATCAGAAAGCATAATCAACCGTTTATTATAACTATTATGAATTTGTATTATGGAATCAAGTTTACTATATGACGGGGAACAGCCTTCTAACAGTTCCCCATCAGGATTTTATTGTCCGGATATTCGCCATTAATGCAAAAACAATGGTTCCATACGCAATAAATGTTCTGAAATACTCGCCAAGGGCTGCATTCCGAAACAGGTTCTGTCCGGCCTGGGGAGAGACGATGAACAGAAAATGAAACAGGATAATTCCGATCAGCGCGTTATAAACACTGGCGTTTTTAACCGTAGCGCCTCCTGCCAGCAGCGCGGCGATTGAAAATATGTCTGAATTCAGATGCCCGGTGTACACATTCATCATGCCGATGTTCTGTAGATAGACAATCTGCCCCAGACAGGCTGTAACCGTAGAGATGATAACCGCTTTGATGCGCACAGGATCAATATTGATCCCCAAGAGCTCCGCTTTACCGGAATTCTGCCCGACAGCCTTGATATGGCATCCGATTCTCGTGTTCAGGATATAATAGATGAGGATCGAAAAGCTGATGACGACCAGAATCATAAACAAGGGTATTTCCAGGGAGCCGATTTGAAGCATCCAATATTTATCAATGATATTTCGATATTCATGCAGATCCACCATACTGCGAACTCCCGCACCTCTGGACAGGATGATTTCCTTGTTGTGAGACGGAATAAATGTGCCGTATCCGACAAGGAATATGAACTGATAGACACTGGTACCGATAAACCCCATGATCATGGTGGTGACCATTTCCTTGCCTTTAACCCGGTTGAGCACTTTACCGATCAGCCAACCCAGGATTATCGAAAGACCGCATCCGAAGGCCGCAGCACTAATAATCCCCGCAAAACCTTTCATTTGAATATCCAGGACAAAAAGCCATCCGATTTGAGCAGCAATGGCGCCGATCGTGATCGCAAAATTCAAACCCATCCCGGCCTTTATAGGGATAATCAGCGCTAAAACCAAGATCCCGTCTCTGATAAAGCGGATTAATACTTCGTTTGTGATAAACGAAAGACTCAATTGAGAATAATGCCAGCCCACAATGGCCAGAACAACAAATACAAAAGGCACCGTGATTCTTTTCATCGGGTCATTGGTCTTTGTGTTGTCAGCGCATAGAGAATCACAGCATTGGCAATGAACATCCTCAGTATTTCAGCGGATTCCGGCAATAGCAGTTCATTGGCAATGGGAGAAGACAGGATATAGATGGTCTGAAATAACAAGGTGCCCACAATGGCCTGCAATATCCGGTTGCTTTTGATGATGGCGCCGCCGATCAATATTGAAGCAGCCGCAGGAAATGCAACCAGAAGCGGCGCATCATAAAGCTCGATAAACCCATAGCTCTGGGCATAGACGATGATTCCAAAACCACCCAATATTGTAGATAATATTATGGCACAGGCCCTTGTCTTTCCGACGGATATTCCGTTTATGACCGCATAAATTTCATTTTCTCCAAGGGCGGTGATGGCTTTTCCGATTTTGGTTTTAAAGAAAATAGAAAGCAGCAAGCACAACACGACGAAAAGTAGAATCATTCCCGCCGGAATAATGCATTCTCCGATATGAATCGCGAATATCCGGTTGAGGGTTTTCGCAAAAAATGGCTCCAGGGTAATGGTGGGGCGCATGCCTTTGCCGCCGATGGGCCACAGCATCACCGGATTTGAAAACGGCGCCGTGGCCCAAAAAATATTCATTGCAGAAACCACGGAAAATCCGATAAACGCAGAGGCGATTTCTTCCCTTCCCTTGACTCTATTCAGCCCGTAGCTATAGACAGTGCCGAACAAAACCGAAAAAGGAATCGAAAACCCCAACGCGATAAAAAACCCGGCCAATCCATTAAAACGAAAATTAACTGCCACGCACATACCCAACAGCCCTGCCATAACCGCTACCGGAAGACCGAAATTAATCCCGATGCCGGCATTCATGATTGGCACCAATGAAAGAACCAGGACGCCATTCATTACCAACCTGACCATCACATCATTGAGAATGATGTTAATCGGAATATGTAAATAAAATGCCGCAATAAACATCATCGCAATAAATACGGAGATAATTATTTGAGGGAGGGTAAAACCCTTTCGGGTCAGCATAAGTGCTTTGCAAATTCCGGATCAGATGCTGAAGGCGGAAGAATTGCCCGGATTCTCCCGTCATGAAATACCACGATCCGGTCGCAGACTTGTTTCAATTCATCCAGTTCACTGGAAACCACGATAATGGTCGTTGACAATTCATGATTGATATCGAGGAAAATGTTCAGAATCACTTCTTTTGAAGAAACGTCGATGCCCCGGGTAGGCTCAGATACAATCAGAATTCTGGGATTTGTGGCAATTGCGCCGGCGATGCAGACCTTCTGCTGATTTCCGCCGCTGAGTGTGGCTGTTTTTTGCGCTACGGATTCACAACGAATATGATATTTTTCAATGCAGCCTTCAGCGTATTTTCGGGCTTCATCGGAATCAAACATGCGGAAAAGATTAAACGGGAATTTTTTAAGGAATTTATTGCGGGATTGAAACGCGGCAAACGCAATATTCTCTGTTACCGATTGATTCAGAAGAAGCCCCATGGTGTGCCTGTCCTCAGGAATATATGCCACGCCTTCAGAAATCATCCGGACCGGGTTTAAATCATACATCCTGCGGTCGTTCACGATCAATGCGCCTTTTGTCTCGCACAATCCCATAAGCCCCTGTACAAAAGCGTTCTTGCCATGTCCGGAAAGGCTTGTAACGCCGAGGATCTCTTCTTGAAAAATCTCAAGGTGAATATCTTTAATGCTTTCCATAGGGGTATTTGCAGAAAAATCCCTCAAAACTACGACAGGGTGGTTGGATGAGGACAGGGTTTTCCTTAAAGCTTTTACCCTTTTTTGCAAGGTCATACATTCATATACCTTATCCAGATCGGCATGTTTGCTGGTAAGTGCGCCGGCAATTTTTCCATCCCGCATAATGGTGATATTCTGGCACAGGGAAAGGACTTCTTCGATTTTATGGGAAACAAAGAGCATCCCGATCTTTTTTTTGGATAAGCCCAAAAGAATCTTGAACAGTTTTTGGGTATCCTCTTTATTCAGCGATGCCGTGGGTTCGTCGAGAAGAAGGTATTTCAGTCGCGGGTTATCTATTTCCCTGGCAAGTTCTACAAAATGTTTCAGCTCGATGCTCAGGTTCTGATATTTTTCTTCGGGATTTACGTCAACACCGATGTGTTTGAATAATTTGACAATGTCTGCGCGGTGCCCGGACTTATCGATATAAGCAAAATGACTTCCCAGAAGGCGCCTTGTAAACGGTACCGTCTTTTCTCTTGAGAGCTTGATATTCTCGGTAATACTTAACCCCGGAATCAAGGCGGATTCCTGACGGACAATCCCAATGCCGGCCTTGATGGCACAGACAGGGGTAAGCGGCGCATATTCTTGTTCTTGAATAAGCATATTGCCGCTATACCCTCCGGTCTTCTGGATGAGGGGGTTGCCCGAGAGGATATTTAACAGGGTGCTTTTGCCCGAACCGTTCATACCCAAAAGCCCATGGATTTCACCTGGGTTAATCCTCAGGCTGATATGGTCCAGGGCTTTCAGGTTCCCAAAGCTTTTTGAGACATTATCGACACATAGCATTCTAATAGATGATTGAATCCATAATGATCAGATAGTAGTTGTTAAGCTCCGGCTTCATCTTGTTGAATTCTACATTGACGCCGGCAGTCAGTTTGGCCATGGATTTCAATTTTTCAATATCGGTTTTATCCAGTTTATTCTCAATCATCTGTCTGGCGACTTCCACGGAAAATTCCGGGAAGAAAACGCCTACGGGAACCGGCCATGTCGAAAGCCTGCCCGTACATTCAGCAACCCTGGCTTTTTCCGTGATCATGGCATTAATCTTATCAAAATTCCCCGCATCTTCTGCTTTTATCTCAAGCCCCATAGCTGCGGGATAGCCTTGGGTCGGGGTCGGACAACACTGTTCCGGCATGATGAATTTAAGCTCCAGGGCTTTGGCAATGATCACATCCTGCATGGGACAATTGGTCCCGAATATGGCGGTATCCTTTCCATATTTGGCGATCTGCCGGGGGATATCTTCCTGAAGGAATTGCAGCATGGCGGCACGCCCGCTTCCCGCCTGAGGATCCGGAGTGCTGACATCCACAAATTTCATACCCAACTTCTCACAGGTTTCCTTCATTTTATCTCTTCTTTTAGAAAGAAGTTCCTTGGCCATGTGGGTGGGAAACGAATAGTGGATAAAAGTCTTTGCGCCCATTTTCTGGGCCTTGGTCGGAATGCTTTCTCCGCGTTTCAGCCAGTCTGTGTCAAAAGCCAGATCCACATATTTGGCCATCATGTCCGGGTCATCCCAGATCGGCGCCGTAATGACAATGATATCCGGTCTCTTTGCCTTGACTTTTTGAATGGCCGGCAGAATACCGGAATAGCCAGCACAGATCACAATCGCTTTCATGTCTTTGTCGTCTGCAAGGCTGACGATCTGAGTAATCGCGGTTTCCTGTTCCGATGAAAAATGTTCCGGCAGCGTGATGTGTTTGATCATGGCGGGATATTTATTGACCATTTTATCTCCCCCCCTGAATTCATCTTCGCTTGCTGAAAGCGTTGGGGTTACCACGCCGATCTTGTAATTTGACGCTGCAAAAGCGGCCGTGTTCAGGCAAAATAAGATTCCGATTAATAACAATCCAATTTTTTTAAACATGTTTTCTCCTTTTTGTGAAAGCGTTTCGTGAGATCAAAACAGAAACTATTCCCTTGCCCCTTCCTTTGAAATGGAGAAAAGGCATTTTTGCACCTAATTATTTATCATCTCCAGAAAGGCTTCGACCCGGACCTTGATCTGCCCCGAATCGTTTTGAGAATAATCCGTCTCGATCTGAAGATAAGGTATCCTGCAGGTATCCGTGACAAATCTGTTAACGCTATATGCTTCTACATTGTACGCATGACAGGCATGCCAGGTTAATTCAACGACCCCCTCGATATGATAATTTTCAATGATATTTTTCAGGATTTCAAATCGTTTGGCATTGGGACTCATGCAGGGGCAGGCGGTTGAAAGATATTTTTTCGCCAGCGCCGTTACGGGATCTTCGTTTTCATTGACCAGGTCCCCTGTGGTTTTCAACCCACCGCAATTTTCCATGGCTACAACAATTCCGCCGCCATCTTCAATGGCATCCAGAACTTTCTGGTTGGTAGTCGGACAGCCGGTCAGAAGAATTCTCGGCTTATCGTTAACACTGCTCCCGAATTGGCCGCCACGCTGCCTGATAATGCGGATGGCCGATTTGATCTCTTCAATCCGCCATTCAATATCGATTTCAAATCCGGACATGCTGATGATATTGCAGATTTCTCTTCCATATACGAGGGGGATTTTTCCGGTATTCAACTCGAAAACCGTGTTAACCGCTTTCCGAAGGCCGTTATAAAGCTTTATTTTTTCGGATAAAGCCAAATCCGTAATGACAGTCTCTGTCAGTTCTTCAAGGATGGACTTGACCCTGCAAAGCTCGGCTATCCAGTATTGAAGGCTTTCGTCGGTTTCGGATGTCTGCGGCAGTTGCAGGAGGTATAAGGGTTTGATGTCTTTCAAAAGCTCAAACATCTTCTTTTTACCGTCGCAGGTTGCATCGGCCAGGATGATGTCAACCTCATGAAAAAACGGACAGGTATCGGTCAAGGCAAAACCATAGCTGGATTTGATTAAAGGGCATAGATTCCGAGGAAGATGCTTTTCCGCATCCGGTATGGTTTTATCGGATCCGGCGCACAATGTAATCGGCATGGCGCCTGCTGCCGCAATCATTTCTTTTGGGGTAAATGCACAATAAACCCCTACAGCCTTGCCGCCGTCTTCTTTGAACCTGATTGCTTTTTTAAAAACATGCTCTTCAATATTTCTTAAATAACTTTTATCAAACATGAATGTCCCGCTGAAGAGGAAGTCCGGACCGCTTAGAAAAATCCGTCGTCAATCCATCTCCATTTATATTACGTCTATGAATTAATCAAATTCATAATAGTTATAGCTTATCGTCTCTTATAGCTAAAATCTTGGACACTGCTGTCCAAAATAAATTTGAAAACGGTATCCACCGAAATCACTCACCCAAACAAGGCAGTTGAAAGATGTATTCTTTTCGAATAGCCAAATGGAAGCCCCCGGCGATAACCAGAAGGCATAATCAACCTATATCTATAACCATTATGAATTTGTATTATAAAAACAACTTTACTATAAAGTGGAAATAAATTCTCATGAATCATCCGGGCATTTACCCCCAGACATGAAAATGATACTCACACCCGCACAACAGAACTTCATTAAACCATAGGAGGACAGGATGAAATCTTTTGGAGTGTCTTGTTTTACAATCCTTGTAATGCTTTCGGTGGTTTGTTCGGGAAATGCAACAGCCGCTTCTCTGGACAGCTTTGCGGGCCTGGAAGGAACGATTGCAATAGCAGGCGGTACGGCGCATATCCCGGTGATGAACGATGCTGCCAAGGCCATCATGACATCCCATCCCAAAATCCGCATTACGGTTGAAGGGGGTGGTTCTGGAATCGGGGTTCAGAAGGTTGGCGAAGGTCTGGTGGATATCGGCAATACCGGACGCCCGCTTTCAGAGGCGGAGATCACCAAATATGGCCTTAAGTCTTACCCCTTTGCCCTGGACGGGGTGGCTGTCGTGGTCCATCCGGAAAACCCGCTTTCAGGACTGTCGTCTCAGCAGGCCAGGGATATCTTTGCCGGAACTGTCCAGAACTGGAAAGAAGTGGGAGGAAAAGACGCCGCCATTCATCTTTTCACCCGGGATGAGGCCAGCGGCACCCGCGAAGTCTTCTGGGAAAAACTGCTCAATAAAGGGGCGATCGCAACCGCCGCCAATGTCGTCGCTTCAAATGGCGCCATGAAGGTGGCAATCTCACAGGACAAGGACGCCATTGGCTACACTGGTATCGGGCATGTGGATCAGAGCGTAAAAGCGGTGGTTTTAAATGGCGTAGCTGCTTCTCAGGAAAACGCCATGAACGGGAGCTACCCGGTGGTTCGCAAGCTTTATATGAACACCAAGGGCGAGCCCTCCAAACTGGTGAAAGCGTTTATCGACTACATCCTGAGTCCCGATGGAATAGCGCTTTCCCAAAAACACGGATACCTGCCCCTGAAGTAGAGATGCCAGGCGTACCTAATGACAAAGACCATAGCGCCGATTCATCCACAAGGCAACCCATCCGAAAAATGGATTGAATGGAGTCTTTTAATGGCCGCAGCGGTTTCCGCAGCGGCCATCCTGTCCATTCTCCTGCTGCTTGTATACTTCTGCATGCCTCTGCTCACGTGGGACCACCTGTCCCAGGTTCTCTCCTGGAACTGGCAGCCTTTTGCAGGCAAATTCGGTATTCTGCCCATGTGCGCCGGTTCTCTTGTTCTTTCGGTTCTGGCGCTTGTTCTTGCCTTTCCCTTCGCCATCGGCATTTGCACGCTGGCCTATGTCCTTTCGCGGGGGTTTTTCTCACGCTTTCTGCTGGTACTGATCCATTTCATGACGAGCATTCCGACGGTCATTATCGGTTTTGTATCGGTCTTTGTGCTCGTTCCACTTCTGCGGGAATGGCTTGCGGCCGGATCGGGCTTTTCACTGCTGACCGCAGCCCTGACGCTGAGTGTCCTCATCCTTCCCACCATTGTGCTTGTCTTTCATGCCCGGCTGGAGCAGCTCGATCCGCTCCTTCGGCTGACAGCGGAAGCCATGGGGTTTACGCCCATCCAGCAAATGCGATATGTTTTGCTGCCCGCTGCCTCCAGAGGCCTGACTGCTGCCGCCGTTCTCGGTTTCGGAAGGGCCATCGGTGATACGCTCATTTCCCTCATGCTGGCCGGAAATGCAGCGCAATTTCCGGGTTCGATTTTTGCTTCCATCCGCACGCTCACCGCACACATCGCCCTGGTTCTGGTAACAGACAGCCAGAGCATGGCTTACCAGTCCGTTTTTGCCTCCGGGCTGCTTCTTTTTTTTCTCATGGGAGTATTCAATTATCTCATCCGGAAATCAGGCCCAAAAGACCGGAGAACGCCGCCATGAGAAAAATTTCTGACGGTTTTTTCACTGGGTTTACGTGGCTGTCCGGTCTGGGTGCAATACTGATCGTGATACTGCTGATAGGATTTTTGCTTCTGCATGGGACAAAAAGCATCACGCCTGCGCTTTTTTTCGGGGAAACCCCCTGGCTTGCGGCCATCACCGGTCAATCGCCTGTTTTTGATGGAATCTGGCCGGCCCTGGTTGGAACATCTTTGCTGGTTCTCCTGTCATCGATCATTGCCATTCCCGTGGGAATCGCCAGCGGAATTTACCTGGCGGAGTATGCCTCCCGGCGCCAGCAGGCATTTCTGGGTTTGATGGTGGATTTTTTGTCCGGAACCCCATCCATTGTGATGGGGCTTTTCGGATTTGCGATGATCCTTTTGGCTCGGAGAACCTTGGCCCCCAAGGCTCAACCCAGCCTGTTCCTGGCCGCTTTCTGCATCGCCCTGCTCATTTTACCTTACCTGATCCGCACAACCCAGGCGGCCATTGAAGGCATCCCCGAACATATGCGGTTGCTCGGCCCCGGTATCGGGTTCAGCAAATGGCAAAATATCCGGCATGTTCTGCTTCCCGTTGCCAGTCGCGGCATATTCAGCGGTATCATTCTTGCCATCGGGCGCGCATCGGAAGATACGGCCGTTATTTTGCTCACGGGCGTGGTGGCGCATGCGGGAATTCCCCGCAACCTCTGGGATAAATTCGAGGCCCTGCCTTTTCGCATCTATTATCTGGCCGCGGAACACCGGAATGCAAGCGAACTGGAACAGGGATTTGGAACGGCCCTTGTCCTGTTATTCATTACCGGGTTGCTTTTTCTTGCGGCCTTTCTCCTGCAGCGACGCGCCGAAAAACGATGGCAGATCCGATGACATCCGGAAAAGAGCCAACGGTCCGAATCGAAAATTTGTGGGTCCGGTTTTTGGAAAAGATCGTGCTCAAAGATATCACCCTTTCCCTCTGGCCCAGCCAACTGACCGTATTGGTGGGCCCTTCGGGATCGGGAAAATCGACATTGCTCAGGTCCATCAACCGTCTGAACGCGTTTTATCCGGACTGCCGGACTGAAGGAACCGTGCGCATCCGGCTTCATGACCGGACCATAGAGCGACTACCCGGATTCTTTCCCGCTTTCGGAGCTGAGAAGGCGGGTGGGGATGGTCTTCCAGACGCCCGCAGTTCTACCTTTCTCCATCGGGAAAAACCTTGCCATGCCGCTTCGGGTAACCCTGGGACTGACTGGCGCCGCTTTGTCCGAGCGGGTGGAGTGGGCGCTCCGGGAAGTCTCTCTGTGGAGTGAGGTGAAAGACAGGCTCGGGGAACCGGCGCCAACGCTCTCCGGTGGGCAGCAGCAACGCCTCTGTCTGGCGCGGGTTCTGGCTTTGGAGCCGCAGGTGCTGCTACTGGACGAGCCGACAGCGTCCCTTGATTTCAGGGCAGCAACCAGTATCGAAGCACTTCTGTCAAGGCTCAAGGAACGCTACCAGCAATTCTCGCTGAAGGTTCAAATTAATGGGATGGAGCAAAGAAGTCAAACAAAGTGAAAATAAATTGAGGCAGGTTAATACAAAAGTGTGAAAGAAAATAGTATTTGTCCAGAAATTGTTATC
>Ga0268283_1000170_pt1 | contig 62057 bp, 57 predicted proteins | sample saktaG_13_FD_190140 | JGI IMG/M metagenome (GOLD analysis project Ga0268283, IMG submission 190140) | Saline water microbial communities from Sakinaw Lake, British Columbia, Canada - sak_2013_06_06_36m | ecosystem: Environmental > Aquatic > Non-marine Saline and Alkaline > Saline ...
CCACCTGACCGGGTATCCCGTGGAAATGCTGGCCCTGGACATGGACATCGAGGCGGACCTGGGAATCGACTCCATCAAGCGCGTTGAAATCCTGGCCACCCTCGAGGAAAAAATGCCCGGACTTCCCGCCATTCCCCCCGATACCCTGGGAACCCTTAAAACCCTGGGACAGATCACGGCTTTTCTTAAAAAAAAAGATCCCGAGATGACAGCAACCGGCCCGGATTGTCCGCAGCAGGCGGAGACAACGCCCCTGCCGTCAGCAGGCCTTTTTTATCCCGAACGGCGAATACTTTCCGCGGTTCAGAGCGAATTCACCCCAACCGACCGACTGTTGCTTGCCAAGGATCGACCGGTCATCATCACGGATGACGGCGCCGGGTTGTCCCGGAAAATAGCCGATGAAATCATTTCCCGGGGGATTGAAGTGGTTGTGGCGTCCGTAGATCAGATGCTCTCGGATGCTTTTGTTATTCATCCATCCGGCATGATCATATTGGCGCCTGTCGCGGACAGCTCGATCCTCGATCAGGATGAAGCGGATGCCGTTTTTCTGAAAAAAGCCTTTCTCCTTTCCAGACGATTTGGAAGGGATATGATGGACGCGGCTGCAACCGGCGGCGCTTTATTTGCATCAATCACCTGCCTGGACGGAGCCTTTGGTCTTCTGGGCAAAGGCATTGACCGCCCGGTCCCGGGCGGACTGGCAGGGCTGATCAAAACAGCCGCCATCGAATGGCCGGAAGTGGTTTGCCGCGCCATCGACTTTTCACCCGACTGGCAGGATGTTGACTGTCTTGCAACGACAATCTGCGCTGCCTTGCATTCCGAAGACACCGCAGATGGAATTGAAATCGGCCTTTGTCCGGACCTGCCCGCCCATACCGGTTACCGGTTGAACCTTGCGCCGATTTCCTGTCCCGAAGAATCCGTTTTGCTGAACCATCAGGACGTGGTGGTCATTACCGGAGGCGCCAGAGGCGTAACGGCCCAGGCCGCCATCGCCCTTGCCGAAGCCTGTCAGCCTGCGCTGATCCTTCTGGGGCGCTCTCCGGCGCCGGTTCCTGAACCTGAATGGCTGACTTTGGCACGCGACCCATCAGAAATGAAGCAGGCCATCCTCCGCCATGAGCTGCCTCCCCAGGCTTCGCCAAGGGAACTGGAATCTTCATATCGAAGGCATCAGGCAAACCGCGAGATCCTATCAACCCTGAATGCCATTCGATCTACCGGCGCCCGTGTCGAATATCATGCCGTAGATGTTCGGCAGGCGCAGGCGCTTTCGCACGCCCTGGAAACCGCCCGGACGCTCCACGGCCCCATCACGGCCATCATTCACGGCGCCGGCGTACTGGAGGATCGGCTCATTCTGGAGAAAACGCCGGAACAGTTCGAAACGGTGTTCGATACAAAGGTAGCAGGGTTTAACTCCCTTCTGAACGCCACCCGGAAAGATCCCGTCAAGCATATCGTCTGTTTTTCCTCCATCACCGCCAGGATCGGCAACCGGGGCCAGGCGGATTACGCCATGGCCAACGAGGTTCTGAACAAAATGGCCCAGCGGGAATCTTTTCTACGAAAAGAATGCCGGGTGGTCTCCATCAACTGGGGGCCCTGGGACGGCGGGATGGTCGGCGACTCGCTCCGGCGCGAATTCGAGCGCAGCCACATTCACCTGATTCCGCTCAAGGCAGGCGCCCAAAGCATGATGCTGGAACTGCAGGCTGGCCCGGACAGTCCGGTTGAGGTGGTGATCGGCTCCGGCTTTTCGCATCCGGAATCGGCATTACACCTGCTGCCGGCTCCCGAAACCCTTTCCTTAAGCATCAAACGTGAAATTGACATCGACCGGTATCCCATCCTCGGTGCTCACATTTTAAACGGCAAACCGGTGGTGCCCTTTGCGCTCATCACGGAATGGCTGGGACATGGCGCACTTCATGAAAACCCGGGGCTTCAGTTTTCCGGCCTGGATGACATCCGGCTTCTCAAGGGAATCCGGCTCGACGACGGGAAAAAGACCATTCGCCTGATGACCGGAAAAACCCGGAAAAACGGCTCCAATTTTGAGATGAACATTGAAATCCGGGATGGATTCAAAAACGGAAAAGAAATTATTCATACCCGCGCCAAGGCCGTCCTGTCGAACGAACTCTCTGCACCCCCGGAATTTGACGTTTCCCGGTATCTGGGCAAGTCTTGTGCTTACACACGCTCCATGGAAGAAGTATACGACAAAATCCTTTTTCACGGTAAAGCGCTCAAGGGACTTCAACGCATCCTCACCCTCTCGCCAGAGGCCATGGTTGCGGAGCTGGCCTCGGCCCCACCACCGGATCAGTGGACAACTGAACCCCTTCGCAGCCGGTGGATCGGCGATCCGCTGGTTCTGGACGCAGCCTTACAGATGGCCATCGTATGGTGCTTCGAGCAAAAGGGAATGGTTTCCCTGCCCAGCTTCGGAGCCAGTTACCGCCAGTATTGCAGCCGGTTTCCGGAAGAAGGGGTCACGGCAGTGCTTGAAATCAGAAACACAGGCCCGAACAAGATGACGGGCGATTTTACCTTTCTGGATTCCCATCATGCCGTCATCGCCCGGTTATCCGGCTATGAGGCCGTAATGGACATGTCTCTGGCCAAAGCCTTCAAAAATTGATGACAGATAGAGATGGACTCGCCTTCCGGAACAGCGTATCCAGGCGGATCTTACCCAACTAGTTTGATCTGGCTTTTTCCCATTCCCCCAGATTTTTCTTGACAAAAACCAGAGTAGCTGTAATGTAGCTTTAATGTATTTAAATTGTAAATATGGTTTCGTTTCCATCCGGATACTTTAATGACAGCATTGCACGACAAAGGAGATACATTATGGCCGACTTAAGCTGGTTACCGAGAGAATCGGGCACAAAAGATCATTTTCTCTGGAGCGAATCGCAGTTTTCACTCCAGGCCCCTGGCGTGATGTTTGAGAAAAAACCGGTTTTGGATGCCGGCGGCAAGCCGGTGGAAGGACTTTATTCCGCCTGGATTACCCTGAACAACCCTACCCAGTACAACTCCTACACCACGGAAATGGTCAAAGGCGTCATCGCCGGTTTTCAACGGGCGTCCGCAGACAGTTCGGTGATCGCCGCCGTCTTTACCGCGGTAGGCGACAAAGCTTTCTGTACCGGTGGCAACACCCAGGAATATGCGGAATACTATTCCGGCCGCCCCAATGAATACGGCCTGTATATGGATCTTTTCAATGCCATGGTGGATGGGATTCTGGGCTGCAAGAAGCCGACGATCTGCCGGGTCAACGGCATGCGGGTGGCAGGCGGTCAGGAAATCGGCATGGCCTGCGATCTGACGATTTCAAGCGATCTGGCCATATTCGGTCAGGCCGGCACCCGGCATGGGTCCGCACCGGATGGCGGCAGCACCGATTTTCTGCCCTGGATGCTGCCCCTGGAACTGGCCATGTGGAACTGCGTGTCCTGCGAGTTCTGGAGCGCCTATAAAATGAAGCAGTTGGGGCTCATTTCCAAGTGCATTCCGGTCATCAAGGACGGTGACAAATGGGTCAGAAATCCGGCCGTGGTAACAGATCAGTACCTGGATGACGGCGAAATCGTATATGGGGAGTTCAAGTCCGGTGATGCCGCCAAACAGGCCAGGGAGTATGTCAAAACCGCCACGACCAACTTTGAGAGGCTGGATGCGGAATTGAACAGAATCATCTGGACATTCACCAACCTGTTCCCCGGCTGCCTGATCAAAAGCGTGGAAGGCATCCGCCTGAAAAAGAAGTTTTTCTGGGATCAGGCCAAGGTCATCAACCGCCACTGGCTGGCCGCCAATATGGCCACCGAAGCCTATCTGGGATTCAATGCCTTTAATACCAAAAAAATCACCGGCAAGGACACCATCGATTTTATCGAATACCGAAGGCGGATTGCCGGAAGTTCCGCCTTTGACGCCGAATTCATGGCGGCGGTACTGGCAAAGCCGAAATTGTAACAACGCAGGGGCTGTGGGCAGAAAGCGGCCCATGGCTTTAAACAACTGTCAAATGGCTACTCATCCCGGAAGGGAATTAAAAAGGAGTAAATAAATATGCTGCTGGAAGGTAAAAATGCGCTGGTGACCGGCGGATCACAGGGAATCGGGGCTGCCACGTCCTTGGGGCTGGCTGCAGAAGGGGCCAATGTCTGCCTGCTGTACCGCAAACATGCGGATGCGGCCTTTAAAATCAGAGATGAAATTATTCAAATGGGGCGAAAGGCCATTGCCCTTTCCTGTGATATCGCCGTATTTGCAGAAGCCGAGCAGGTGGTGAAAAAGACCCTTGAAGCCTTTGGACGGATCGATATCCTGGTGAACAATGCGGGAATGAACTGGGACGGGGTTTCCTGGAAAATGACCGAGGAGCAGTGGGACAAGGTGATCGAGGTCAACCTGAAAGGCTATTTCAATTTCACCCGCCATGTCGCCCCGCTGTTAAAAGAACAGCAATCCGGGAAAATCGTCAACATCACCTCGATCAACGGCATTCGCGGAAAATTCGGCCAGACCAATTACTCGGCCTCCAAAGCCGGCATCATCGGATATACCAAAGCCGTGGCCAAGGAGCTGGGCGCCTTTAATGTGAATGTGAACGCCGTGGCGCCGGGGCTGATTGAAACAGCCATGCTGAAGGAATCCGAGGCCCATGACAAAATCGTCAACCTGGCCCTGGGTGAAATCGTCATGAAACGCGTGGGAACCCCCGAGGATGTGGCCAACGTCATCGTGTTTCTGGCATCGGACAAGGCCCGCCACGTTACCGGAGAAGTCATCAAGGTTGATGGCGGACAATACATATAAAGGAGATCCAAAACATGTCTATTGAACTTTCAGACATTGTTGTCATCAGCGCCGTCCGCACCCCGATGGGGCGTTTCGGCGGCACCATCAAGGACGTTCCCTCATATGAACTGGGGGCTGTAGCCATTCGAGAGGCGCTTCTCAGGGCGGGAATCCAGGGCAGTGACGTGTCCGAAGTCATCTATGGTTCCTGCCGCCAGGCCGGAAACGGCCCGAACCCTTCACGGACCGCCAGTCTTAAGGCCGGCATTCCCATCCACATTTCCACCAACACCATCAACATGGCCTGCCCCTCGGGCATGAAATGCGTTCACCTGGCGACAGAAGCCCTTCGCCTGGGAGACAGTGAGATCGTGGTTGCCGGTGGCATGGATTCCATGAGCACCATTCCCTATCTGCTGAAAGGAGCCAGATGGCAGGGCTTCAAGATGGGCCCGAAAATTCTCGAAGACGGCTGGAGCGACTCCATCGACCCCACCACCGGCCAGGGGATGGGAGACACGGCGGAGAATCTGGTTGAAAAATACGGGCTCAAACGCGAAGATCTTGACCAGTTTGCGGTATCCAGTCACCAGAAAGCGGCGCGAGCCCAGAAAGAAGGTTTCTTTGATGAACAAATTGTTTCAATAGAAGTGCCGGCAGCCAGTAAAAAAGAAAAGCCGGTTCAGTTCAGCAAGGATGAGACCATCCGCTATGACGCCAATGTCGAACAAATGGCCAAGCTGCCGCCGGCCTTCCGGAAAGGCGGAAGTGTAACGGCCGGCAATTCCTGCGGCATGAGCGACGGGGCCTGCGCGGTCGTGGTCACCACCCGGGAAAAAGCAAAGGCCATTGGCGCAAAGCCCCTGTTTTCGTTTGTCAGCTTTGCCCAGGCTGCTGTTGAGCCATCGACCATGGGAGAAGGTCCGGGCATTGTCATTCCCATGGCCCTGAAAAAAGCCGCAATGACCTTAGGTGACATGGATTTGATTGAAATCAATGAAGCCTTTGCCGCGCAGGTTCTGACCAATATCCAGACCCTGAAACTCGATACCACCAAACTCAACATTCATGGCAGCGCCATTGCGCTGGGTCACCCCACGGGCATCAGCGGATGCCGGATTCTGATCACCGGATACCATGCCCTGAAAACAACGGGCAAGGAACTGCTCTGCGCTTCCATCTGCGGCGGCGGCGGTGTCACTACCGCCATGATCATCCGAAGAGAGCTATAGTGGAGTTAGAAAGGAGGCAAACTATGACCGATTCTCAAACCATCCGGACCCGTTATGCCGATGGCGTTGCCCGCCTGACATTTGCCAGGCCCAAACACAATGTGTTCAATATCGCAATGATGCAGGAGTTCAATGTCGCACTGCAATCCCTGACCGCGGAAAAGGATCTGAAATGCGTGGTGATTCTGGGAGAAGGTCCCAGTTGGTGCGCGGGCGTGGATGTCGGGGACCACAGGCCGGAGCTGGTGGATCAGATGATAGGCACCTTCAACCAGGCGCTTCAATCGATTGAAGCCATTCCGGTTCCGGTGATTGCCGCGGTTCACGGGGCCTGCCTCGGCGGCGGCATGGAGTTTGCTATTGCCTGCGACATGGTGGTGGCTGCCAAGAAAGCCAAGTTTGGCCAGCCCGAGGTGAAACTTGGCTTTTTCCCACCCTATGCGGCCATCCGGCTGCCTGCCCTGGTGGGGCCTGCCAAAACAATCGAAATCTGCGCAACCGGCAGAACCTATTCAGCGGATGAAGCGGTTGCCATGGGTTTTGTCAGCCGTGCTGTCGAAGATGAACAATTCGATGCTGAAATCGCCAAGCTCATTGGTGAAATCCAGACCAGCAGCCCCCTGATTCTGCGTCTGACCAAACAGGCGGTCAAGGCGCACCTGGGAATGAATTTTTCCAAAGCCATCGAAAGCGTCAGCGATCTTTTCCTCAATACCCTGATGAAAACCGAAGATACCCTGGAAGGGATCGCCGGTTTTTATGAAAAACGTAAATCCGTATGGAAAAACAAATGAAAATAGGTTACGGGGTGCAGGGACCCGGGTGCGGATTTTATTTTCCTACTCCCTGATACCTGCCCCTGATACCTTCTTTTACCTTGGAGGCCATCATGTCACAGATCCAGAAAATCGGCGTCATCGGCGCAGGCAACATGGGCAGCGGTATTGCCCAGAAGATCGCACAGGAAGGCATTCCTGTGGTTATGATCGATACCCAGGAAGAATTTGTTCAAAGAGGACTCCGTACGATTCAAAGGCTGCTCCAGGAAGGTGTGGAACGCAAGCTGTTCAAACCTGAAAAAGTGGCGGAAATCCTGTCCCGGATCACCGCGACAACGGATTTTAACGCCGTGCGTGACGCCGATCTGGTCATAGAAGCGGTTTTTGAGGACAAGGCTGTCAAAATCGATCTGTTCAAAAAACTGGATGCGATCTGCTCACAAAAAACGATTCTGGCAACCAACACCTCCAGTTTTTATGTCCGGGAATTTGCCGAACAGATTTCAAGACCGGACCGTTTTGTCGGCCTTCACTATTTCTTTCATCCTGCCAAAAACCGGCTGCTGGAAGTGATTCCTCATGCGGGCACCAGCCCTGAAACCATTGAAAAATCACTGCTGGCAGCTAAACTTCACGGAAAAACCTCAATTCTGGTCAAGGATGCCCCCGGGTTTGCCGTCAACCGGTTTTTTGTTCCTTTTTTGAATGAAGCCGCCAGAATGCTGGAGGAAGGCCTGGCCGACATTCCAACCATTGAGGAAGCCTGCAAACGGGCCTTCAAGATCGGCATGGGGCCGTTTCTGCTCATGAATGTCACCGGAATCCCCATTGCCGTCCATGCCGCGACCACACTGGGCAACGAGCTGGGGCCTTTTTACGCGCCCTGCGACAGGCTGAAAGCCCAAATGGGAAAAAAGGAAAACTGGAATCTGGAGGGCACCGTTGACGAATCCCGGATTCAGGCCGTATCGGACCGGATGTACGGGGTCTGCCTGGGCGTTTCCGCGGCTCTGGTGGACGAAGGCGTTGCCAGTATCGAGGATACGGACCGCGGCGCCAAAATCGGGCTGCGCTGGACATTGGGGCCGTTTGAAATCATGAACCGGATTGGCATTGACAAAACTTACGCCGCGGTTGCGGCAATCAGCGATAAATATCCGGATTTCAAGATGCCCGCGCTTCTGAAACAACAGAAAAGCATCGGGAAACCCTTTGAATTCAATTTTGTGGATGTCTCGGTTAAAGACGGTATCGCAACGCTTACCCTGAACCGTCCGGAAGCCATGAATGCACTGAACGAGCAGCTCGTGGCCCAGCTCGGAAGCCGTTTTTCGGAAGCCGAGAGCCGTCCGGATGTCAAAGCCATCGTGATTCAAGGCGCCGGGAAAGCCTTTGTGGCCGGCGCGGATATCCGGTATTTTGTCAACAAAATCAAGGCGGACAGAATTCCGGATATCGTTAACTTTACGCGAAAAGGCCATGAAGTGTTTCTGAAAATCGAAAATTCCCCCAAACTCACCATCGCTCTCCTGGATGGCCTGTCGCTTGGCGGCGGAAGCGAACTGGCGCTGGCCTGCCAGGCCATTGTGGCCACATCCGCCGGGTCCATGGCCTTTCCGGAAACCGGCATCGGCATCTATCCGGGTCTTGGAGGCATGCTGCGATTGACCCGTCAGGTGGGGCCCGAGCTGGCCAAATATTATGTATTCACCGGCGCACCCATCAGCGCAAAGGACGCCAAAGACCTGGGTATTGTACAAAAGCTGGTGGAGCCCGCGGATATTCCGGGCGCCGTTCAGGCCCTGATTTCAGAAGGCAAACCGGACAAATACCGGTCCCGGGATCTTCCGGGCAAATTCAAACCGCTGGCGGACATGTTTACGGGAAACCGCGTTGCATCCTGGCTGGCAGGAAAGCTTCCGGAAGGCGTATCCGTTGACAGCGGCGCAAAAACACTAAAAACCATTGGATTCAAAGCACCGCTGGCGCTTAAGGTTTCCGCTGAAATCATCGATCAGCAACTGGGAAAAGCCATGACGGATGCGGTTGAAATTGAGCTGGGCAATCTGTCCAGAATTTTTGCCACTGCCGATGCCCTGGAAGGATTGTCCACAGCAGGCCGAAAACGGCCGGAATTCAAGGGCGTTTGAAATGACGGTTCACATTGGTTCAGCCATACCGGTGGACCCCCTGGTTCGGGAAGGATGGGAGCGCCAGAACACCCTGGATGAGCCCCGCCTTTCCGAAGTGGCCGAGATGTACCGGGAAACCGGCTTTGAAGTTCGCATCGAGCCGTTTGATCCGGGCAGAGAATCCGGATGCACGGAATGTATGCAGGCATCTGCGGAAAAATATAAGACCATTTATACACGGAGACTGAAGGCTGAAAACTGAAGGTCGATTGCTTCGGCTTTTACGTTTTCGACCCATACGCCCTGAGGCTCCTATCGCAAGGAGAGTTAACCATATGAATATGATATCCTGGCAAATGACAGAAGTTAACAAGCCCATCATCAAAATTGAATCCCTGCTGCCGACTCCCGGTCAGGGCGAAGTCCTGCTTCGGGTGGCCGGATGCGGTGTTTGCCATACCGATCTTGGCTTTTACTACGACGGGGTCCGGACCAAATCCCCCCTGCCCCTGACCCTGGGCCACGAAATCAGCGGGTTTGTTGAAGCCACCGGTCCCGGCACTGAAGCCTGGAAACAGAAAGCCGTCATTGTCCCGGCAGTCATGCCCTGCGGCGGATGCGATGTCTGCTCACGGGATCTGGGCAATATCTGCCCGACTCAGAAAATGCCCGGAAACGACATTCAGGGCGGTTTTGCCAGCCATATTCTGGTTCCGGCCGCTCAGCTTTGCGAAGTTCCGGTGAATGTGGACGGCAAGCCCATGGGGCAGGCCGATATCTCCCTGGCGGAGATATCCGTGATCGCCGACGCCCTGACCACTCCGTATCAGGCCATTGTGGAATCCGGTCTCAGCGACCAGGATACCGCCATCTTCATCGGGGTTGGCGGAGTCGGGGGTTTCGGCGCACAGATCGCCAGGAGTTTTGGCGCCACCGTCATTGCCATCGATGTGGATTCATCCAAACTGGAAGCCCTTTCTCCATATGTTGACGCCACATTCAATGCCAGAGAAATGGCTTTCAAGGATCTTCGAAAGGCCGTGTCCGATTTTGTCAAGAGTAAGGGACGGAGGCGGACGGAATGGAAAATTTTTGAAACCTCCGGAACTGCAGCCGGCCAGAAAACCGCATTCGGACTACTGGTTCACGGGGCTTCTCTTGCGGTTGTGGGCTTTACCATGGATAACGTGGAAATCCGGCTGTCCAATCTCATGGCTTTTCATGCCACGGCAAGAGGAAGCTGGGGCTGCATTCCCAAATATTATCCGGCTGTTTTAAATCTTGTCCTTTCAGGCAAGGTGAAAATCAAGCCTTTTGTCAAATGCTTTCCGCTGTCTGAAATCAACACGGTGTTTGAAATGGTCCACAGCCGGAAAATTCAGCAGCGGCCCGTTATGGTTCCTGACTCTCTTTCCTGACACCATGAATGTCATATCCATTGAAGGAATGAAATATGCATAAACTCCTGACTGACCAGCCCGGCGCAACCATGGTGCTGCTGGGAAATGAAGCCATTGCCCGGGGAGCCATTGAAGCCGGTGTTGCAGTCGCCACCACTTACCCCGGTACGCCGTCCTCGGAAATCTCCCTGAATTTTTTTCAGATATCCCAGGAATCGAGTTTGTATTTCGAATACAGCACCAATGAAAAAGTCTCCCTTGAAGTGGCTGCTGCAACGGCCAATTCCGGTGTTCGCAGCATGTGCGTAATGAAACACGTGGGGCTGAATGTGGCGGCTGATGCCCTGATGACCCTGGCATATGTCGGAGTCAAGGGCGGCCTGGTCATTCTGACCGCCGATGATCCCTTCATGTTCTCCAGCCAGAACGAGCAGGACAACCGGTATTATGGAAAGCTTTCCGGACTTCCGGTTCTGGAGCCGTCATCGGTTGAAGAAGCAAAAAACATGATCCCTTATGCCTTCGAGCTTTCCGAAGCCCTGCAGGAACCGGTGATTTTCCGAACCACGACCCGGATCAACCATTCAACGGCGCCGGTCACCCTGGGAAAGATTCAGGACCGCACCTGCAGAGGGGATTTTGCCAAGGATCCGCTCAATTATGTCACGGTTCCGGCGGTTTCCAGAAAACTTCACGTCAAGCTTCTGGCCAATCTGGACAAGGCTGCAGAACGCTCCGAAACCTCCCCCTATAATTTTGTTTCCGGAAGTGGCGCATGGGGAATCATCTGCAACGGCGTCAGCTTCGCTTATCTTTCCGATGCCCTCCGGGATCTGGACATTCAGGAAAAGGTTAAAATTCTGCGCATCGGCTTTTCACACCCCATGCCCCCAAAAATGATCAAGGGGTTTTTAGGGTCGTGCGAAAAAGTGCTCGTGGTCGAGGAAGGCGAGCCTTATATGGAAGAAGCGGTCAAAGCCTTTGCCCAGGAGGCCGGACTGACCCTTCCCATCAACGGCAAAGGCAAGGATCTTTTCTCGAGGCTCTATGAATTTAATCCGCGGCTGGTCCGCCAGGTGGTGGCCGCCTATTTCGGTGTTCCCTGCAAGCTCGAACCGATGGTGGATTTGTCGAATATTCCCGAGATCCCCCAGCGTCCGCCCAATCTCTGCGCCGGATGCTCTCACCGGGCCACCTTCTATGCGGTCAAGAAAGCCGCGGAGGGCCTCTCCACCATTTATCCCACGGACATCGGCTGTTATACGCTCGGGTTTTTGCCGCCCCTTGGAATGGGTGATTTTCTGATCTGCATGGGGTCATCCGCCGGCACATCCTGCGGGTTCTCGAAAGTTACGGACAAAAAAGTGGTTTCCTTTATCGGAGACTCCACATTTTTTCATTCCGGAATTCCCGGTCTGGTGAATGCGGTTTTCAATAACCACAATTTCACTTTCGTGATCCTGGACAACGGCATCACTGCCATGACCGGCCACCAGCCCAATCCCGGCGTGGACATGGGTCTGATGAACCTTCAGGGATACGGACGGATTTCGATCGAGTCCGTTGTCCGGGCGCTGGGCGTTCCCCATGTCGCCGTCATCCAGCCCTACAAGGTGAAAAAAAGCATCGAAACCCTTCGCGAAGCCTTCAGTTTCAAGGGGGTTTCCGTTGTGATCGCCCAGGAAATGTGTACCCTCTACGCCAAGGGAGCAAAGAAAACCAAGTCCCGCGCTTATTATGTAAGCGACAAATGCCGGAATCACCGGGACTGTATCAGTCAACTGGCCTGCCCGGCCTTTTATCTGGATGCGGAAAGGGTAAAGATCGATCCGGTCATGTGCGCCGGATGTGCGGTATGCGCTCAGATCTGCCCGGAAAACGCCATATTGCCCGTAAAAGCATAAGGCGTTTTCATAACTTTCGATATCTATCTTTAAAGGAACCAATATGTCAGACATTACGCGATTGATTGTCGTGGCGGTCGGAGGGCAGGGAAATCTGCTGGCCTCAAGTGTGCTGGGAGAAGCAGCCCTTCTGGCCGGGATCCCCCTTCGGATGAGCGAAATTCACGGAATGGCCCAGCGTGGCGGTGTGGTGGAATCCGCGCTGGTGTTTGGAAACGCCCAGAGTACCATCATCTCGGATGGGGAAGCCGATGTGCTGGTGGGATTTGAACCTTCTGAAACCCTGCGCGCCCTGAACAAGTGCAACGCCCGGACCGTCGTCATTACCAATCTGTCCCCGCTGCCTCCCTTTACGGTGGCCATCGGCAAGGGGGTTTATCCGGATATCATGGAGCTTGAGCAATTGATCCGCGCCAAAACCGCCCGTTTGATTGCGGTGAATGCCGTGGATCTGGCCAAAACCGCCGGAAACGTCCTGTCGGTGAATATGGTTTTGCTGGGCGCGCTGATCCAGACCGGAATCCTGCCGGTTACGGCCGATCATGTTAAAGAGGCGATTCGAACCAAAACCAAGGCGGCATTTGTCGATATCAACACCCGCGCCTTTGATCTGGGTTTTGAGGCTGCTTCACGTCAATAGCTGCCCAGCGGTCACCCTGCAACGGATTCAGGGAACGAACCGCATTAACCGATACCGGAAGCATTCCAAAAACCAGAGTGCCGAAATCATTCTGGTTTTTATTTTTTCTACTATATGAATATTGTTCATCATATACTCAGCGCTTTTTTATTGACTTTCGTACGGTTAGTTCATATTGATAAATAAGCTATAAAGTGATCATAATGTAATTGCAATGATTCAGCTCGCAGGAATTCAGAATACGGTGCAAATACGAGCCGGCTAACATCGTTTGTGACGAGGATATGTCTGAAGCTTGATATCTGTTTATTATTTCTTTAAATCATTATTTTACTTTAAGGAGGAAGGATATGCCCTGGAATGATACATTTGAGTGCATGCCGGTTGCGAATCTTCAGAAATTTCAACTGGAAAAGCTGAAAGAGACCGTGGCATGGGTTTATGAAAAAGTCCCTTTTTACCGCCGGAAACTGGACGAAATGAAAATCAAGCCAGACGACATCCAGAATCTGGAGGACATCGCCAGACTTCCTTTTACGGTTAAAAATGATCTTCGTGATAATTATCCGTTTGGGCTCTGCGCCGTCCCCCTGAAAGAGGTGGTACGGGTGCATGCCTCGTCCGGAACCACCGGAAAACCCATCACCGGCCCCTATACCGCCGATGACCTGGAACAGTGGACCGAATGCATGGCCAGAAGCCTGTGGTCAGCCGGATTGCGACCAGACGATATCGTTCAGAATGCCTATGGACACGGACTTTTTACCGGCGGCCTCGGGTTTCACCAGGGCGCAACGCGTTTAGGCTGTACGGTCATTCCCACCAGTTCGGGTCTGACCGAACGCCAGATCATGCTCATGAAGGATTTCGGATCCACGGCCCTGTGCTGTACCCCGTCTTACGCCCTGACCATCGCGGAAAGGGCTGAGGAGTTAAAAGTCAACATCAGAGACCTGCCGCTTCGGGTCGGTGCTTTCGGTGCCGAGCCCTGGACCATCGCCATGCGCGATGAAATAGAACGCCGCATGGGCATTCGGGCCCATGAAGCTTACGGCCTGACCGAGCTTGGCGGACCCGGCATGGCTTTTGACTGCGAAGTTCAGGACGGCATGCACATCTACGAAGATCATTTTCTGGCGGAAATTGTGGATCCGGTGACCTTTGAGCCGCTGCCCATGGGTGAAAAAGGGGAATTGGTCTTTACCTCCCTGCAGCGCCGGGCCATGCCCATGCTGCGATACCGGACCAAGGACATTACCCGCTTTCGCCGCGAGAGCTGTGCCTGCGGCAGAACGCTTCTCAAAATGGACAAGCTTTCCGGCAGAACCGATGACATGCTGATCATCAGCGGCGTCAACGTATTCCCATCCCAGATTGAAGCGCTGCTCCTGGAAATTCCCGAAGTGGAACCCCAATATCGTCTCGTGGTCCGTAAAAAAGGATATCTGGACCATCTGGTGGTTCAGGTTGAAGGTAAAAAGGAAGTATATGAAGCCGGCGCGGAAAAGCGGCTTGAAATAGAATTGAAAGTCTCCGGCCACATCAAGGGGATGATGGGGGTCGGCGTTGAAGTCAGCATCGTTGAGCCCAAATTCATCACCCGCAGCGAAGGAAAAGCCCTGCGGGTGGTGGATGAAAGACCCAAACATATGCGTTAACTGCCTCGCGCTCAGAATTGTCATCACACAAACCTCTGGCTCCCCTCTTGAGAAAAAGAGGGGACCTGGGAGTTTTTTGAGTGCACGGCTTGCCTCCTCCCATATTTTTTCTCAAAGGATGCGGTGAAAGGAAGATAGCGTTTTTCGTGAATATCGAATCGATTTCACAGCCCCCCATTTCGTGTCTCAGCGCTGAACAGCGCTATCACGCTTTTCTGGAATTCCTGCCGGACCCGGTATTTGTCTTCAATCTGGACAATACCGTCTCGTATTTGAACCCTGCCTTTGAAAAAGTCTTTGGATGGTCTCTGACGGAACTTGAAGGAAAAATCGTCCCCTTTGTGCCGGTATCCGCAAAAGAGCAAACCCGGCTGGGAATCGAAAAGCTTTACCGCGAAAAAGCCATTCACGGATTTGAAACCCAGCGCCTGACCCGAGACGGCAGGCTGCTGGACATCGTGGTGGACGGAGCTATTTTTTATGACGATCAGGATCGGCCCGCCGGCCAGGTGATTACCCTTCGGGATGTGACCCAGGAAAAACGGGTGGCGCGGATCAATCAGGCCCTTTTTCGCATCGCCAATTCACTGTATCAGTTTCGCAGGCTGGAAGACCGTCTGGAGTTCATTATCAAGGAAGTCCAGGAACTGCTGGCGGTCAGGGGCGCTTCGGTCATCCTGCTGGATGAGGAAAAGCAGGAGTTTTATTTTCCAGTTGCCAATTTCGAGGATGCCGGCACCGGAAGCCGCATGAGAGAAATCCGTTTTCCGGCGGACAAGGGAGTGGCTGGACATGTGTATCGCACGGGGAAGCCCCTGATCGTTCCGGATTATCCCCAGAGCCCTTATTATTTTCCCGTCGTGGATATGAAGTCCGGCTACCAGACGCACAATATGCTGGATGTTCCCATTCAGATTCCGGAGCGGATGATCGGCGTGCTGAGTGCGGTCAACAAGAAAGAGGGTGAATTCGATCAGACCGACGTCGAGTTTTTAAGCGCCATTGCCAGCGCCGTCGCATTTCCCATCGAAAACGCCCGCATCAACGCGGAGCTCAGACTTTCCTACGAAGAGGTTCAAACCCTGAGCCGCGCCAAGGACAGGGTAATTCATCATCTTTCTCATGAGCTGAAAACACCGGTATCCATTCTTTCCGCCTCACTGGGACTTCTGGAAAAAAAATTGTCCGGCGGCAATGAAGGCGCTGGAATCCGGCGAATACTGGAACGGGCACAGCGCAGTCTCACGCGGATACTGGAAATGCAGTATCAGGTTCAGGATATCCTTCGGCAGCGGGATTACCGGGCTTACGACCTTCTTTCAGCGCTGATGGACAACTGTTCGGACATGCTTGAAACCCTTGCGGATGAAACCTGCGGGCAGGAAACGGCCTCGCGGAAAATCCGAAGCCGGATTCAAGAATTGTTCGGGCCGATGGAATCCGTTTCCGAAGAGATTCAACTGGATGTCTTCGCGGAAAACGTCATCCGCGAACTGGCGCCCCGGTTCTCCCACCGCAACTGCCGAATCCATCGCAACATCACACCCGCGCCCCCTGTTTTTATTCCCAAAGACGTGCTATATAAGATCATCGAGGGTCTCATTCGCAATGCCGTAGAAAATACGCCGGACTCCGGAGCTATCGAGATCAACATTCACAAAGTGGCTTCCGGATCCGAGCTTGAGGTCAGGGATTTTGGTATCGGCATTACTGCTGAAAACCAGAAATCGATTTTTGAAAGCCAGGTCACGACAGCCGAGCCGCTTCAGTACGCCACCCGGAAACCCCATGATTTTCACGCCGGCGGAAAGGGCTTTGATCTGCTGAGAATGAAGATATTCTCCGAACGTTATCATTTCTCGATCCGAATGCGCTCCAGCCGGTGCATTTATATTCCCGAAGACAAGGACTCGTGTCCGGGGGATATCGCACTGTGCCGTCACTGTCAAACCCTGGAAGACTGCATGCGTTCCGGCGGAACCTCGATGACGGTAAGTTTTATATGAAAAATAAAAACAAATTTTTTCGCGAAATCGAAATCGAATTTTTAATTCATGAGCTTAAAGATCCGCTTTCGGTGATTGAAACCGGCGTTCGAATGCTTCTGGAACGCAGGGAAACGCATGGGCCGCTTTCCACGCGTCAGGAAAAAACGCTGAAGCGCATGCTAAGGAATGCGCAGAAAGCGCGCAGCATGATGTACGGGCTTCTGGAAATCGGACGGTCTCAGGCAGGGTGCTTTGCCTGCTCGAGATTTCAACTGGTGTCGACGCTTCAGGATACGTTGATGGAGGCAGTCGAATCGGTTTGCTCCCCAGCTTTTGATCTGATCAATTCACTCGACAACCCTGAAGAAATCCATGCGTTTTTATCCAGCCAGTGTATTCATGTGCATATCGATTCGGGAGTTTTTCAGCTTGAACTGAACCAGGATGAGGTCAAATTCCGCCAGATTGCCGGCAACCTGATCAAAAACGCCCTGCATCATCGCAAGGAGCGCGTTGATATCGGCCTGGGATGCCGGAACAAAATGATATGGCTGGAGGTTTCCGATGACGGACCGGGAATCGGTGCTGAACACCATGAAATGGTTTTTCGTAGATATACGCAGCTCAAGGCTGATGATGCACTACCGCGCACCGGCCACGGGCTCGGGTTGGCCGGTGCATTGATTCTGGCACAATCCATGGGCGGAACCATCGAAATCATCAGCCGGAAAGGCAAGGGGGCGACGTTTCGACTGACGCTTCCCCTGGCGCTGAATCCTCAAGACAAAGACCTCTCTTCATCAACAGTATAATCATATGTTCTGAGGGCTATGATGAATCAGGCCGAAGGTTATTTCCTTCAGCCTTCAATCTTCAGTCTTTCACCGGATTGCTGCATGATATTCCTGAAGGGACCTGACCTGGGTTGCACCTTCCCGGCGCGCGGCAATGCCTTTTCCGGCTGCAATGGCGGCAGCCGTGGTGGTGATATATGGGGTTTTGTATTTGATCGCGGCTTTTCGGATATAACTGCCATCTTCTGAACTCCGCCGGCCGCTGGGGGTGTTGATAATCAGATTCACCTCGCCGTTTTTCACGGCATCCACCAGATCCGGCCGGCCATACCCCAGTTTTTTAACCTCTTCGGATGCGATGCCGTTTCGTTCAAAAAATTCTTGCGTACCACGGGTAGCCATGATCCGGAATCCCATGTCGCGGAAAAGCCGCGCAGGCTCCAGGGCGGCGCTCTTGTCCATGTCCGAAACCGTGAACAGCACTCCTCCTTCCAGCGGCAGCGGTGTCTGCGTGGCTTCCTGAGCCTTGAAAAATGCACGGCCGAAATTCCGTGAAAGTCCCAGCACCTCGCCGGTTGACCGCATTTCCGGTCCCAGTAACGGATCCACTTCCGGAAACATGTTGAACGGGAATACCGATTCTTTGACACCGAAATGGGGAATCACGGCAGGCGTCAGATGCAGATCAGCGAGTTTTTTCCCGAGAATGATTTCGGTGGCAATGCGCGCCATGGAAATATTGCAAACCTTGGACACGAGCGGCACGGTTCGGGACGCCCTGGGATTGGCCTCCAGCACATAAACAGTGTTATAGAAAATTGCATATTGGATATTCATCAGCCCCACGACCCCCAGTTCGGAGGCAATTTTCCGGGTATATTCCCGGATGGTTTCCACATGCTTGGTCGGAATGCCGATCGTTGGAATAACGCATGCCGAATCCCCCGAGTGAATTCCCGCCAGCTCGATATGCTCCATGACCGCGGGAACAAACGCATCGGTGCCGTCTGCAATGGCGTCCGCCTCGGCCTCGATGGCATTGTCAAGGAACTTGTCGATATAAATGGGCCGCTCCGGCGAAACCTCCACGGCAAATTTCATGTAATGCCGCAGCATTTCCTCATCGTGAACGATTTCCATGGCTCGCCCGCCCAGAACATAAGAAGGACGTACGATCAGCGGATATTCAATAGCTGCGGCAATGGTCAGGGCTTCATCCGCGGTTCCGGCCAATCCGGATTCAGGTTGAGGAATAGCCATCCGTCGCATGATCTGGCTGAAACGCTCCCGGTCTTCAGCCAGGTCGATGGTTTCGGGGCTGGTTCCCAGGATCTTCACTCCGGCTGCAGCCAGTTCACCGGCAATGTTCAAGGGGGTCTGCCCGCCGAACTGAACGATCACGCCTTCGGGACGCTCTTTTTCATAAATGCTGAGCACATCCTCAACCGTCAGGGGCTCGAAATAGAGTTTGTCGGAGGTGTCGTAATCGGTGGAAACGGTTTCCGGGTTGCAGTTGACCATGATGGATTCAAAGCCGGCATCCCGTATGGCAAACGCGGCATGGACGCAGCAGTAGTCAAATTCGATTCCCTGCCCGATGCGGTTGGGCCCGCCGCCAAGCACCATAATCTTCTTCCGGTTGCTGACCGGTACACTGTCCGGAGCATTATAGGTTGAGAAATAATACGCCGCATTTTCCACGCCGCTGACCGGAACCGCTTCCCAGGCCTCGACCATGCCCGCGGCTTTTCGCTGGCTTCGTACCTGTTCTTCTGGAATCTCCAGAATCTTAGCCAGATATTTATCGGCAAACCCGTCCTTCTTCGCCCGGATCAGCAGATCATCCGGCAGCGCCTTTCCTTTATGCTTCAGGATTTCATTTTCAAGCGCCACCAGTTCCTTCATTTGATCCAGAAACCAGGGCTTGATGTGCGTTCTTTCGTACAGGGTATTTAAATTCGCGCCTTTTCGAATCGCCTCGTAGAGAATAAACTGCCGTTCGCTGGACGGCGTTCCCAGCATGGCCATCAGGCTGTTCAGGGGCTGCTGATGAAAATCTTTGGCAAACCCCAGTCCGTATCGGCCGATTTCAAGGGAACGAATGGCTTTTTGCAGGGCTTCCTTGTAATTCTTCCCGATGCTCATCACTTCTCCCACGGCCCGCATCTGGGTGCCTAGCCGGTCTTCGACGCCGGGGAATTTTTCAAACGCCCATCTGGCAAATTTGACAACCACATAGTCGCCGGACGGCGTATATTTTTCAAGGGTTCCGTCTCTCCAGTAGGGAATTTCATCCAGGGTCATGCCACCGGCAAGAAGAGAAGACACCTGGGCGATCGGAAACCCGGTGGCCTTGGAAGCCAGGGCCGAGGACCGGGAGGTTCTGGGGTTGATCTCGATCACCACCACCCTTCCGGTTTTGGGATCATGGGCGAACTGGACATTGGTACCGCCGATGACCTCGATGGCCTCGACAATCCGGTATGAATAATCCTGAAGCCGCTTTTGAAGATCCGGTGAAATGGTCAGCATGGGGGCCGTGCAGTAGCTGTCTCCGGTATGAATTCCCATGGCATCCACATTCTCGATAAAGCAGACGGTAATCATCTGATTCCTGGCATCCCGAACCACTTCCAGCTCCAGCTCTTCCCAGCCCAGAACCGATTCCTCCACCAGAATCTGATGCACCCGGCTGGCGGCAAGGCCCCGCGCCGCAACGACTTGAAGCTCTTCGACATTGTAAACCAGACCGCCGCCGGTTCCGCCCATGGTATAGGCCGGCCGGATTACCACCGGATAGCCCAGTTTCTCGGCCGTTTTTTCCGCATCCTCAACCGTATTCACCGCCTGGCTGCGAGGCATCTCGATGCCCAGTCGCTCCATGGTTTCCTTGAACGCCGTCCTGTCCTCGCCCCGCTCGATGGCATCGATATTGACCCCGATGACCTTGACCCCGTATTCGGTGAGAACGCCTCTGGAATAAAGCTCGGTAGCCAGATTCAGCGCCGTCTGTCCGCCCAGATTGGGCAGCAGGGCATCCGGCCGTTCCTTGGCGATGATCTCGGTCAGGACATTGACATTCAACGGCTCGATATAGGTGACATCCGCCATGCCCGGATCGGTCATGATGGTTGCGGGATTGGAATTCACCAGAACAATCTCGTATCCCATGGATCGCAGGGCCTTGCAGGCCTGGGTCCCGGAATAGTCAAACTCGCAGGCCTGACCGATGATAATGGGGCCTGAACCGATAATCAGCACTTTATGGATATCCTGTCGAATGGGCATTTACATCCTCCAAAGGGGTTGTGGATCGCAGGTGGTGGGGCCGGTGGTTTGGAACCGGAACGTATTAAGCAACGCTAATTACAATGAGTCTGGATATGATTGCCAGGCATCATGTTGGTAAAAATGCCCCATTCATGCGATAGCTGTATAAATTGGATATTAAATTGAATTATTTATAGATTTTTGAGTGATTTATCTCGAATGCGCGATTAAATCAAGTAAAAACAGAGGAGGACTGCTCACGGTGCTATAAGTTCAACTTACTGCTTGCGGAAAGGGGGAGGCCGCTGTCCATTCCGGTCCGGATCCTGTGCGCGACCTGCCCGGAGGAGATTGAGCCAGAGACCCTGAAGATGCCTGCCTAAAAATCGGATTCAACGCGGTAGTATTCTTGTCATCGGTTTGTGTTTATGTTAATGGTAACGCCATAGGCGATGCAGCAGTCGTCACGCTTGCCGGTCATCTTAACGAGGATTCGGCAATTGGTTATTTGAATCGCATTTTCATGCAAGCTCAACTGCAGAAACCGGAAAGAAACGTGACACCTAACATGCACCAGACAATTCCGATACATGTGCAGGGCCTGCTGGAAAATAGTTCCAAAATCTCACATTGTTGCGAAGTATGGTGCCGGAGGCCGTGGACAGCGTGGTCCCGCTCATGATAGACGTTCGCGCCGTTTCGGCACCTTATCCATCAACCCGTTAGAAGACTGGAGCCACCTTGGTATCTCAAAGAATATTCGAAAAAAACGAGTCCGAAGATCCGACCCTTCGACTGGCGGTGCTCATCGACGCCGACAACGCGCAGGCAGCTGTCATTGAAGGGCTGCTCGCTGAAATCGCACGATTCGGGGAAGCGACCGTCAGACGCATATACGGCGATTTCACGGCGCCAACGAGTTCCTCATGGAAGAAGGTGCTGCAGCGATACGCCATCAAACCGGTTCAACAGTTTGCTTACACGACCGGTAAGAACGCCACGGACAGCACGTTGATCATCGATGCGATGGATTTGCTGTACACGCGAAAATTCGATGGCTTTTGCCTGATTACAAGCGACAGTGATTTTACGGGCCTTGCGATGAGATTGCGCGAAGAGGGTCTTATGGTTCTGGGTTTTGGCGAAAAGAAAACACCGGAGGCGTTCCGCAATGCCTGCCATAAATTTGTGTTCACCGAAGTTCTGCGTCCGAGCTCAGCGGCAGAGCCGGTTGACCTGCCACAAAAAGTCAAGACTGAGAAAAAAACGGCTTCATCCCAGACGCCTGCCGAGACATCGGAGCCAAAACTGAAATTCCCCAAAAAATTCATCCTGACTGCTCTTGAACAGTCAATTGACGATACCGGATGGGCGTATCTGGGTACCTTCGGAAACTATCTGAACAAGCTGCAGCCCGACTTTGACGCCAGGCTTTACGGTTACAAGAAGCTCTCGGATCTGGTCAAGGCAAAAAAAGACCTCTTTATCACAGAAGAACGGCAGGCGGTGGGGTCAAATCAGAAGGTTCTGTACCTTCGTGCGAAATAGTTTTCCGGTTGATCGGAGAGAATCAGCAGGCAGGTATTCGAACGACAAAACAGGCGCCGCCACCCGGCATATTTTCAACATGAATCGTTCCTTCATGGGCGGCAGCAATTTTTCGGCAGAGACTCAGGCCAATGCCAAACCCGCCTGTTTCTCTATTTCTGGAACCGTCGATACAATAAAACGCTTCAAAAATGCGTTCTTTCTCGCTTTCAGGAACCCCCGGACCCTGATCGCATACCAGAAGTTCTACCCATTTTCCGTTTTTTTCGACGGAGATTTCAACAGGACCCGTATCAACCGATGATTGTTTCAGGGCATTTTCAATTAGATTCTTCAACAGGATCTTCATGCGCGGCACGTCAACCAACCAGTATAATCCCAAACTCTCATCGGACTTGAACCTGAGACGCATATTCTCTTCTTCAAATCCGCCTGCAACGCTCTCAATGAGGGCATTGCAGGCGACTCGCTCTTTTTTCAATTGTCCATGAAACGTATCCAGCCTTGAGCTTTCCAGAAGCTCCTTGATCATCCCATCTATCTCCCGAACGTCTTCCGCAATGCTGTCCCGGGTGGTTTCCCAATCCGAAGACGGCATTTCAAGGGCCAGGCGGATCCGCGTGAGCGGGGTTCGCAGCTCATGGCTGACATCCACAAGAAGCCTTTCTCTCCGGACCAGCATCTCCCGAACCTGTCCGGTCATTTGATTAAATGCCGCCCCAATCTCGGCAAATTCGTCACGATGTCCCACACAGATGCGATAATCAATATTCCCGCGCCCCACCTCGATGATACCCGAAATAAGGACGCTGAGAGGTTTCAGCAAAAGTCTCAGGAGCAGAAAGCTTCCTCCGAGCACCGTCAGAATCAGCAGCAAGGCGATCATCCCCATCTCATAATGAACCCATTGTATGGGCCCATTTGAAACTGAAACCGCATAGACAAACTCCCCGCGGGATTCCAAATAAAACAATCGGGTTCCGATTCTTCCGGCATTGAATCCCGGTATAAAATGACCGCTGTTTTGTTCATAGTCTTCAAGGGACGGAAGGTCCGGGTTCGAACGCCACTGGATGCCCGGCCCCCAGATCTGGATATCCAGATCCAGTCTTTTACAGAGGCTGTCAGCCAGACTGACGGATGGCGGCGTACCGATTTGACGGATAAGCGAATCCGCATACGCCTGAACATTGGCGACAATCGCGGTCTTTAAAATGACACGCGGTTTGACGACATACTTGATGCCACCCCCCACAACCAGAAAGATCAGCGCGCAGGTAACTCCATAAATCACCAGCAGGCGCCAGTAAACCGAATGGGTGCCATACCGCGTGCGCATGCTCATCTTTCCACCGGAGGAATAAAAAGATATCCCCCCCCGTATATCGTCCTGATGAAAACGGGGTGCTTGGGATCATCTCCCAGTTTCTGGCGAATACGACTGAGGGTAACATCAATCGTACGGGTAAACATATCCGCATTCATGCCTTTGACCTGATCGAGCATTTGATCACGGGTACGAATGACTCCGGAATGCACCATTAAATCTTTGAGGATTTCGAATTCCGATGATGAAAACTCCAGGTTCTCTCCGCGAAGACAAACCTCACGTCTTTCGATAAACAGTTCAAGATCCCCGGATCGAATGCATGCCGGCAGATTTGCAGCCCCGGAATCACTGCGCAGGCCGGTACGGCGCAACACTGCCTGTATCCGGGCCACCAGTTCGCGGGGCTCAAACGGTTTCGACAGATAATCGTCCGCCCCAAGCTCCAGCCCTGCGATGCGGTCGTTCGGATCACCACGGGCTGTCAGCATGATGACCGGCAGTTCCGACGTTTTCCGCAGTTTCCGCAGAAACTCAAACCCATTGGTTTCCGGCAGCATGTAATCCAAAATGATTATTTGAGGCTGAAACCTGGAGAGTTGAATCCATGCCTCAGAAGGCGTCAGCACGCCATGAACCTCAAATCCGTACTGACTCATGAAATTCACAAGCAGCCGGTTCAGTTTTGCATCATCATCAACAACCAGGACCCGGTGGTATGTGGCAGCGACAGTGTGTGAAGGATTTTTCATAATGGATGGCAATTATCAATATTTACCAGATTTTACAATCATATAATCCGGAATACGTGGCTGATTCTTCTGGAGTATAAACAGGTTTTTCAGGGTTACATTTTTTTACAATTTGTTGCACGGCTGAAAAGATTTTCAGAGTCGACCGTGTTACATTGCGCTCAAATGAAAAATGGCCTTTTCACCCCTATTTCTGTTGGAATGTTTCACTCCAAACCGCAAAAGGGGTTGCACCCAACGTTTTCAGGTCAGACAAAGGAGACAAAATGAGAGCCATGAAAAGAGATATCCAATACACAGTTCAAAATATGGATACCGATAGAAAAGCAACTGTTGTTGCGATGCCATTCATGAACGCCAAAAAAAGTCAGGCCATTCCGGTCCGGGAAAGCCTATTCTGGTTTTCAGGGAAAATGGAAGAAGATCTACAGGTCTTCGACAGATCCATATCCGCGTGGGAGACAGAGGTCGCCCTGGCGATTCTGGACGATCTCGACGAACAGGTAATTGAACTTCGTTCGAAATTTCTTATGGCCATGCGGAACACGCAGCCCAAAATTCAGAATGCCGTCATTAACCAATGTGTTCAGGTGGCCAATCTGGCACATATGATCGCATCCTGCCACCATCCAATGCTCAGCCGCTGCAGAAATGGAAAATCATCAGACTCTCAACTCCGCATAGCTCTTAATGCCACAGAGGGAACCGGCATTCGTTACGGCCGAGATAACGGCCCGTTCCATGACTCTTGTTGCCAGAAGGCCCACAACGCTCAGGTCCGCATCGACAACGCCGGTTGACATGGCGAATATCGCATCCCCATCAAACATGGAGTGGGCGGGTCGCATGGTTCTGGCATAACCGTTTTGAGCCATGGAAGCCAGCTTGGTGGCCTGCGATTTGGTAAAAGCCGCATTGGTGGCCACAATACCGATGGTCGTATTTCCGGCGAAAAGATTCTTTTTCCCCGAACAGGTCTGGATCATGATCGCTTCCGTATCCGCCAGGGTTTGCTTGTCCTCGGTCAGCGGCCCTGCCAGCTTTTCTCCGGACAGCGGGTCCAGAATATCTCCCAGACAGTTCACGGCGACCAGGGCGCCGACTTTCAAATCCCCGGACTGAAGGGCGTAACATCCCAACCCGCTTTTCATGGCATGCCGCATGCCCAGAATCTTGCCCACCGTCGCGCCGGTACCGGCCCCGATACTGCCCTGAATACATGGACCGCTTCCGGCGTTCACGCAGGCCTGATATCCCATGTCCTTATCCGGCCTGATCCGCCAGTCCCCGATGGCCAGATCAAAGAGCACGGCGCCGCAGACAATGGGAACCCGGGTCACCTGGACGTCAAAACCGATGCCTCTTTCCTCAAGATATTGCATTACGCCGGCTGCGGCATCCAGTCCGAAAGCGCTGCCTCCGGCAAGCATGACGGCATGAACCTTCTGGACCAGATTGACGGGATTCAGGAGATCGGTCTCCCGGGTCCCCGGGGCTCCGCCCCTGACATCGACGCCGACGGACGCTCCGGCCTCGCAGATGACGACGCTGCAGCCCGTTGCAGCAATTAAATTCTGCGCATGCCCGACCTGAATGCCTTCGATTTCAGAAAAATCAATTTGTCTTGTCATATTATTCTTTGTAGCCTTTCGATTTGAATAGGAGAAAATCTATCGGACTTTTTCCTCAGGTTTTTCCCGAACCTTTTTTGTCGGTCAGGCTGAAATCGTAAATGCCGGGAGAAGACCCTTCGATGGCCATGGCTCCCACGGCCTTGGCGTAATACCCGGCAGGACCGACTCCACCGATGACAGCGTAAGCATACCCGGCGTCCTTCATGGCGTGAAGGCATGAAAGCAGCAGCATCGTCCCCACCCCTTTTCCCCTCATATTACCGACCACACCGGTCGGGCCAAAAAAATTCAGACGGGTACAGTCATAGCAGGCAAAACCGATCAGCGCGGCGTCTTTCACCGCGATGAAGCAGGACGGAGGCCTGGCTGCAAAGGCGGTTTCACATTCCAGCGCCCATGAAAGGCTGCATTGCACTTTGACCCAGTCCAGCAGCAGCGGCTTTTCCCAGGCATTCGGGCGACGGACCCGGACCCCGATCTTCTCCATTTTTTCCGTGCACCCACCCAAACCTGGAATTTCGTACAACCGGACGAGCATGTCATTCATGGGTTTCCTTTGCATTTGTGCTCGCATCGATGTGGATAAGCCCGTACCGATCGATTTTCTCGTATAAGGTTTTTCTTGATATGCCCAGACTTTGTGCGGCAAGACTTTTGTTCCCCTGGTGTTTTTCCAGGGTTTTCTGAATCAGTTCCGTCTCCATCTGGCGCAGGGTGACGCCTCTGCCGGGAAGGCCCTGAATGATCGATATGCCGGCAATCCGGTCGGGATGGCCGGATTCAGCCAGAATTTTGGATGGCAGATCTTCAACGGTAAGGGATGTGCTTTTGGATAGAATGATTGCCCTGGCGACGCTGTTCTTCAGTTCCCGGACATTGCCCGGCCAGTTATAGTCGACAAGAATCTGCATGGCTTGCGGATCAACCTTCTGCACCGGCTTGTTGTACTGTCTGGCGAACACCCGGATGAAATGATCCACCAGCAGGCAGATGTCATTGCTGCGTTCGCGCAGCGCAGGCATCCGGATGGGTACGACTTCTATCCTGTAAAGGAGATCGTTCAAAAATCGGCCGGCCTTGATTTCCGCATGCAAATCCAGATTGGTGGCGGCGATGATGCGCACATCCACATTGCGGGTTGTGGCGCCGCCCACCGGTTCAAAAGCCATTTCCTGTAAAAACCTTAAAAGCTTGCTCTGCAGACCCAGGCTCATGTGTCCGATTTCATCGAGAAACAGGGTGCCTCGATCGGCAAGTTCGATCCGCCCCTTGCGATCGGATATGGCGCCTGTAAACGCCCCCTTGACATAACCAAACATTTCGGCCTCCAGAAGGCTTTCCGTCAGAGCCGCTGAGTTGATGCAGACCATGGCGCTCTTTCGGCGGGGACTTTCCTGATGAAGTGCCTTGGCCAGCAGCTCTTTACCGGTCCCGGTTTCGCCATAGATCAGAACCGATGCATCCGTGGCGCCAACGGTGCGCACCATATCGAAAATATGCTTCATCCGGGAATCGGCGCCGATTATCCCGTGAAAGGTGTTTTCCGCGTTCACCTGCGCTTTGAGGGCGATCAGTTCACGGGTCCGGGCGTATTCCCGCACGGCCTTGTCCAATACGATAATCAGCTCCTCATAGTCCAGTGGCTTGATCAGATAATGCGTCACGCCTTCCTTCAGTGCCTGCACGGCAGACTTGACCGTTCCATGGGCAGTCATGATCACAAAGGGGGGCGGATTCGGGATGCTGCTCATGAGACGGTAGAGGGCCAGGCCGTCTTTGCCGGGCAGTTTCATATCCGAGAGCACCACTTCGATTCCGTCATTTTGATGGAAAATCTGCAATGCTTCCTCGGAGCTGGTGGCCTGGAAAACCGTATATCCTTCATCTTCCAGGATGGCGCGAATGACTTTCAAGGTGCTGGTGCGATCATCCACGATCAATACCGTTTTAGTGGTCACTGTCTATCTCCTGAAACAATTGTTCCGCTTTTACCGGAAGCGCGATGACAACCACGGTCCCGCTTTCTTGGCCGGACGATATCGTCATGCTGCCCTGATGGCTTTCCACGATGCTGAGGCTCAAGGGCAGGCCAAGCCCGGTTCCCGACTCCTTGGTGCTGAAAAAGGGGTCAAAGACATCCTGCAGTTGCAATTCGGAAATCCCGATTCCGTTATCACGGATCTCCATGATCACCCGGTCCGGCAGGCCCCCATCTCCCATGTCATCATCAAGGGCGCGTGTGGAAAAAGTGATATCTCCCCCGGAAGGCAGCGCGTCCATGGCATTGATCAGGACATTGATAAAAACCTGCTCTATCTGATTGGGATCTACGGACACCAGGGGCAGGTGCGGGTCCAGGCGGTTGTGCAGCCGGATATTTTTTTCATCCGCCTGCTTTGCAAAGAGATTCTGGGTGGAAAGGATCAACTGGTTTAAATCCGTGGGAACAGGCTTGGGTTGGGGCTGCCTGGCAAAATGCAGAAACTCGGTGACGAAACAGTTCAGACGGTCGATCTCTTCGGAAACCAGATGGGTATACTCTTCAATGAGCGGATCACCGGGCCGCCGCCTTTGAATATGCACGATCGCCCCCTTCATGGCATTTAAAGGGTTTCTGATTTCATGTGCAACCCCTGCCGAAAGCCTGCCCAGAGAGATCAGTTTTTCATTGCGGACCAGTTCATTTTGAATCCGGGCGATGTTTTTTACCATATGATTGAAGGATCGCGTTAAATCACCCAGTTCATCCCGGGACCGCAACGGAATCTCCTGATTCAGATTTCCTTCGGCCATGCGGTTGGTGGCTGTCACCAGTTCACGTACCGGCCGCAGCAGATAATAGGATAAAACACTCACGCCGACAACCGCAAACACCAAGATGATGCCGGCCACTTCGATGACCCGCCATTTGATGGCAAGGGCCTCCTTGCCCAATTCGTCCACCGGGATGGTGACGGCAAGCGACCAACCCATGGCGGGTATGGGCGCAAAAGCCGCAATTTTTTCCACGTTGTCGTGAACATAGCTTTTCCAAGAACTTGTGCCGGTAATCATTTCCTGGACCAGTTCTTTTAAGCTCGGTTCGGGATAGGAATCCATATTCAATTGATACGGCGCATAATTCGGATGCGCCGTATTGCGACCCTGACTGTCAACCAGAAAGGCATATCCTTTTTCGCCCACACGAATGCCGTTGACGAGCTGAATGATCTTTTCGTAGTCCAGATCGATGATGATCAAGCCGCTGAACTCGCGCCAGCCGGAGTAGAACGGAATGGCCCAATGCATGACATACCCGTTTCTGCGCTGAGAAAAAAGGATATCCGTGAAAAGAATATTTCCCGGATGGGATAATCTGGCCTTTTCAAAAAAATCCGAGTTTTCATGGACGCCCGTGGCGACAATTATTTCCGATGCGCACCGGTTGATCAATTCCCGGCCCTGAGCATCCAGAAAGCGGATCTGGTAATAAAATGGCGAGCGCAGCAGAAAATCCCTGAACAGGCCCTGAATGTTTTCATAATTGAATTCGGTTTCCGCGTCCAGCCGAAAAGTTCTGGCAATGTGATAATCTTCAAGCAGCGGCAGGCTGACGATGGTTTCCAGATCGATTCGGCAATTGTAAAATATATTTTTGATCTTATCCGCCGACCCCTCAACCTTGATCATCTGCTCATGGCGCACCAGCCGATTGACCCGCTCTTCCGCCGCCTCAATGGAAAAGAACCCGAGGATAGCGATGGGCAGACACACCAGCGGAAGGATAAATATCAACAATTTCGAGAAAATGGAAAATCTGAATGTCATATGTCAAGAAAACGGCATCGCTCATGGCAACCCGTCACCCGTGGTGTGCAGTTCAGGATGTGTTAATTTATGATTGCATATGAAGTGGATGAATTGTATCTATTCGGCTAATTATTTTCGATTGTATAATAGAAAGCTGGAATTGCCCTGTCAATCGAAAAGACAGCCACGCGCGCTCCCATTTTTCACACAAGGCCGCTGAATGAAAACTGCCTGCATCCGTTTTTTCCTTATTGGAATTGTTCTGAGCCTGACACATCCTGTTATCCGCGGTTATGCCTCAGACGAGGTGGTGATTGGGGTTGCAACTTCACTGACCACCATAGAGGGCGCTGAAAGCATGCGGGCGACTGCGCTGGCAGTTGAAGAAATTAACCGCATGGGCGGCGTCAGGGTCAATCACCGCAGAAGCCCCATGCGCCTGGCCATCATCGATCTGCAAGATGCCGAAGACAACAACCGGAAAACCGACAGCCTGCAGAAATTGGAGCAGCTTATCCAGGAAAATAAATTGCATGCCATCGTGGTGGGGCCTTTTCGGTCCGAAGTGCTGCTGCCGGCGATGGACATCATTGCACGCCACAAAGTGCCGCTGTTGGAAACCATTGCCATGACTCCTGCCATCGAATCAATGGTGTTGAAGGATTCCCGTTACCGTTATGTCTTCCGGACCGGACTCAACACCAAATACCTGGCCGATGCGCTGATCCATATCATGAAATATTTAAACACCCGCTTCGGGTTTAACCGGGTGTATCTGCTGACCCAGGATATCGCCTGGGCGCGTTCAACTGTCGCCATCATGATCAAGCTCTACTTCGACAGAATGGGCTGGCAGGTACTGGGTGCGGATCACTTTGCTTATGGCACCACGGATTTTTCTTCGGCTCTGGAAAAAGCCGGGGCAAAAGGCGCCCAGGTGATCCTGCCGATTTTCGATATGCCCCAAAGCGGAAATCTGGCCCAGCAGTGGAAAGCGATGGAAATTCCGGCCATGCTGTGCGGTTTCATTTCCCCCATGGTGGGACCCGGAGCATGGGAGGCGTTTAACGGCCAAATATCGGGAACGTTGAATGTTGTTTTCGAACTGGGCAACATCTCATCGGACCGCTACCCGCCGGCCAGCGCATTTTATCGCGCCTTTACGGATCGCTATGGCAGTGAAATTCAAGCCGGTCACGGGCCTGCGCCATCATACGAAGCCGTATACCTGCTCAAGGAGGCCATCGAATCATCGTCTTCTCTGGACCCGGAACAACTTGTCGCCGCCCTGGAAGCATCGGACCGCATGGGTTCGATGGGCCGGCTTCGCTTTCATAAGGGACATCAGGTTATTTTCGGCACCGATCCCGAAACGGAAGCGGTTGTCTGCCTGATGCAGTGGACCCGGGACGGCAAACGACGCATCGTCTATCCGCCTTCCATCGCCGATGGAGAGATCGAGGATCCCTTTGCCCGCAGGCAGCAACTGCAACAGGCTCCTTAAAGGCCATGCCCCGCTACTGCAGCCAGGAACTCCATGACCGCATCCTTGCTCGAATGACCATCGGTATACATCTCAACCTCCAGCGCCATGGCTGGTTTGAGAACCTGAGGGCCTTTTTAAGGTGTACCCTAAGAGACACGGCGTTCTTTTGCCGCGTCCTCCTTGAGCGACTTGTCGGCTTCTTTCTTCAACTGGTAAGCCTTGAGCTTTCGATTAAACTCGTAAAGCTCGCTGAGCTTTTTAAGCACGCTATCGATTCTTGTCATCTTCAAGCTTCTCTATGTCAGCCCGGTCCTGCTTCGAGTCCCTCGTCCGCTTAAGCCAGATCAGGTCTTTCTTGTTCGCAACCATTACTTTCCCTTCTTCCGAGTCCGCTCCCACGGCATTCTGGATTATTTTCCTGACTTCTTCGTCATTGGCAACGAGAATATCGATCATCATTTCATCTTCTTGGCTTACAATCTTCAAAAACCGATGCAACTCGATGGCTATGTTCCTGAATGTCCAGGGTGATGCCGATTCGAAATACCCGTCCTTTTCAAGAATGCCTTTGGTTTTCTCAAAATCCTCCGATTCTACAAGAAGATCGATATCCTGGGTAAAACGCGGCTCGGTATAGAACGCCATGGCAACTCCTCCCACGAGGGCATACCTCACGCTCTGCTCCTCCAGCTCAAGCACCACTCGTTTGAATTCTTCGAATACATTCATGACGCTTTCCCCATGGGCCGACATGAACATCTGCGGCTTGTCCGCAGGAGTTCACGTTGAATTTTTATCTCTTAAATGAATCTTTCGCTTCCCGTCACCGATCTTATCGCCAGTGGATTTTTGACGCCTGACGTTCGGGCAGCCGGTAATAGCGCACGTTGGCATAGCCGATCATCATCGGGTAATGAAAAGGGTAGTCCTGAGGGATCCCCACCGTCTGCTTCAGGGAAGGGTTGGCGAGCATCGCGCCTTGCAGCATGCCGGCCCAACAGGTCCCCAGTCCATATTGGGGCGCTGCCAGCTCCAGATAACTGAGCGCCAGGGTCAGATCGATCATGCGGTTGGGCTCCGGCCCCGGCGCCATAGCCGCCACCAGACAGGGGGCGGAACGCAGAACCGTATCGACACCGGCCTCCCAGGCTTTCACCAACAAGGGATAGTAAGGCATCACCATCGATTCCGGATTTCGCAGCAGAGACCGCATCCAGTCGATCACCTGACCGGCGATGGCGTGCAACCGCTTCGGATCGTTGATAACCAGCCACTCCACCAGTTGCGAGTTGCTGGCCGTCGGGGCATAGCTGGCGGTCTCGATCAACCGCTGCAAGGTGGCCTGTTCCACCGGCTCATCCTTGAACCGCCGAACCGACCGGCGCGAGCGTAAGAATTGTTCGGCCTGGGCTGACGAGATGACGAGCGCCTTATCAATGGCCGTGCATGCAGATAGTGGCACCTCGGCGTGATCCAGGGCGCCATGGGGACAAACCGCCACGCAGTGGCCGCAGCGGATGCACATCAGCTCACGTTCGGATGAAATCTCCGGGTAGTTTCCTTTTCCTTCGAACCGAATGATCCCCATGGGACAATCGGCCGCACAGAGACCATCCTGCTTACATTTCTTTTGATCGATGTTCAATAGACTCATTAAAACCTCCGGACTCCCATGCCAAAGTCTTCCCGTAAATAAACATTCAAAGCGATCCATCCAGTTCATCAGCCACATCTTTTTTACAGGCTCTGCATCGCTGAGCCACTCTGAACAATGGATTGCCACAAGAGGAGCAATGATACCGTTCACATTCCGATCTTGCCCACTCGACACCGCCTTGTTCGTCCCCCAGCACTTCCACTTTGGTGCGCCAGATCGGAATTGTTCTTTTCATCACCCGCAGTCCGGTGGCAATGCCAAAATTTTCCACCATACTGCAGGGCAGCCGTTCGGTTACGGAAGGGCCTTCATCGACTTGATGACGACCGATGTTTCTGGGACATCCCGGAAACCCTTCTGCGTACCGGTCTTGATGGCGACAATCTTTTCCACGATGTCCATACCTTCACTGACTTTGCCGAAAACTGCATACCCATACCCCTGAAGCGTCTTGTCACGATGATTCAGAGAACCATTGTCAGCCACATTGATGAAGAACTGGGCCGTGGCTGAATCGACAACCGTGGTTCGGGCCATGGCGAGCGTCCCCGGCAGGTTCTTCAGACCATTATCCGCTTCGTTCTTGATCGGAGGGTTGGTCTGTTTCTGCGTCAGATCGGCCGTGAATCCACCGCCCTGAATCATGAATTTGGGAATTACCCGGTGGAAGACGGTGCCGTCATAGAATCCACTGTTGGCATAGTCCAGGAAGTTCTTTACCGAGATCGGCGCCTCCTTGACGAAGAGTTCCAGTTTCACATTCCCCAGGCTGGTTTCCATGAGTACGACAGGGTTCCTGGCGGCCGGTTCGGCGGTGATCGCGACCCCGGCACAGAGAATCGGGAGTCCGCAGGCCAGGATGACCAGAATCTTTTTCAGCATTGGTTTTTTCCTTTCTAACCCCCATGCCCGTGGCGGTCACGACGAAGAATGTAAATAATCAGTAACTTGTATCTATTTTCATATAAAAAAATGGATCGTTTTGAATACTGCGGCCGGTGGCAGTCTCTTCCCAATCACCGTGGCAGCGATAATCACAATCAGGCGGATCATGATTATTATCAGAATCTGCATCTTCTCTTTCTGCACAACTGGGAAGTGAGCGGCACGGCAACAGAGTTGCATGAAAAACCCCCCGAAAGTTTTTCGCGTCCGCTCAACTATCGGGTTGACGAGTTTCGGTTGCGTCAAGCAAAGCCTGGAGTTTTGCACGGAGGTCCGGAAGCTTGTTGGTTGCAACATCCCAAACAATGGTGTAGTCAACCCCAAAATAATCGTGGATGAGCCTATCACGCATCCCGGTAACCTTCCGCCACTCGATATCCGGTTGTATCGCCTTGATATCGTCTGGTAGCTTTTTTGAAGCTTCGCCGATGATCTCAAGGCTTCGAACAAATGCCCTCTTTAACGTTGGGTTCCTGACAAAGGATTCATAATCTGCATCCGATATCTGTGTTAAAATATAGTCGATTTCGTCCAGGATATGGTGGATGTATTCATGCGGCGATAGGGACACGCTCAACCTCCCTGAGAATATGCGGCCCGATGTGCGGACTGAGAGCCTCTGTGGTAACCAATTCGACTTTGCGTCCCAGGAGTTCTTCAAGGAGGAACGCAACCTCCATAAAATTGTCAAAAGTGTGCTTTTCAGGCATGAATTCCACAAGAATATCAATGTCACTCAAGGACGTCTGGCTACCCCTGACAAATGAACCGAATAGTCCGATATTTTTGACGCCAAAGAATGCCAGCTTTTCTCGTTCGTCTTCAAGGCGCTGAAATATAAACTCTTTGGTGTTAGCCTTTTTGTTCATTGGTTATCCTCCACAATTCCTTTCAAGAAATCAGGATACAACAAACTACATTGGGAAGCAATTGAGACTATAATAAAAAAAGAAAAAAAGGGGACAGAATTATTTTACAGCGCTCTCATTACAAATAAATCTGTCCCCTTTTTTGCTTTTTTGTCTTTTTTGAGTGTTTCGTTTCGAACCACTCTTCTAATATCCTGATATTAAGATCTATTTAACATCATTTGTTTAGTTTTGATCAATGAATGAATCGAATTCTGTTTCTTAATGTAACATATCCATTATATAAAATACCAGCCTTAAATTTATATTATCTTTATTAACATATAGTTAAATAATATTTCACGTATCGGCACAACCGTTGCACAAGCAATAAAACAAGGATTCATCGACGTTTTATCCATAGGGAATCATGTCCCACTTTTTTAACCCGAGGCAAGCTTTTTCGTCAAAGCAAGCTTCAATGAACGGGGGAGGTTATCACATGAAAAGAAAACAATGTCTGTTTCTTTGCTGGGTTCCAGTGCTGTTATGTCTGCTTCTGAACGGCCCGGTTGCTGCCCTGGCGGCTGAGCCCATCGTCATCGGCGTGCCCACGTCCACCGGATTTCTGGAAGGCAAAGAGGCGCTTAAGGCCGTGGAACTGGCTGTGTCGGAAATCAACAGCGCGGGGGGCGTGACCGTCGGTTCGGAAAAAAGACCGTTTAAAGTCGAATCCATTGACATCCGAGATGCGGCGCCGGGGGTTCCGGTACCGGAGGCGCTGCTGGGAATCGAAAAGCTTATCCTTGAGAAAAAACCGGCCGCCCTGCTGGTGGGCCCTTTCCGTTCCGAAGCGCTGATGGCCGGCATGGACATCGTTGCCAAATACAAAGTGCCTCTTTTGGGCGCCATCGCCATGACGCCGGCTTCGGAAGAAAAGGTGAAGCAGGACCCGGAAAAGTATAAGTACATCTTCCGCCTGGCCCTGAATGCCAAATACCTGGTGAAATACCTTGCCGGCACCATGGGCTTTATCAATGCGGAATACGGTTTCACCAAGGTTTATATCATGAACCAGGATGTGGACTGGGCGCGCAAGACCGCTGAAATCATCAGTCAGACATATTTCGAGAAAGCCGGCTGGACCATCGTCGGGCAGGAGAGCTATCCCACCGGAACCGCGGATTTTTCATCCACCCTGATGAAAGTCAAGGCCTCCGGCGCCCAAGTGATTCTGCCGATCTTTGACATGCCCCAGAGCGGCATCCTGGTGAAACAATGGAATGCCATGAAGGTGCCGTGCCTGATGGCCGGTTTCATTTCGCCCCTGGCCGGACCGGGAGCCTGGAAAACTTTTGACGGAAAAATCGACGGGGCCATCAACTGCATTTTCGAAATGGGCAGCGCCATCGGCTCTCCCAAAGTACCCAAATCCGTAGCGTTTCAGGAAGCGTATGCCAAACAGTTTGGATCACCCATCGAGGCGGGACACGGGCCGGGACCGGCTTATGACTCGGTCTATATTCTGGCCGATGCCATTCAGCGGGCAGGCAGCACCGATGCGGACGCCATTGTGGCGGAATTGGTCAAAACCGACCGGCAGGGGGTGCTCGGCCGGGTGAAATTCGATGCGGGGCATCAGGTGATTTACGACATGAACCCGGAAGAATCCGCGGTTGCCGCCATTTTTCAGTGGACCGCAGAAGGCAAGCGCCGGATCGTGTTTCCCACAAGCCTGGCCGAGGGGAAAATTCAACTGCCGGCTGGTTTGACGTCAGCCAAATAACCGGAGAAATGACGATGCTTACCGGAACCATCATATACGCCATCATCAACAGCGCGATCCTTGCGCTCACCGCCATCGGTTTCAATCTGACTTTCGGGATCAGTGGCGTGGCCAATTTTGCCTACGGCGCCTTTTATGTGATGGCGGCCTACGGGGTCTGGATGCTCATCCATATGGCCCACCTGCCCTATCCCCTGGCCGTGCTGATTTCCATCAGTCTGACCACCCTTGCGGGCGCCCTGATGTACCGCTTTGTTATCATCCGCATCAAAGGCCAGACGCTATCCGAGGTCATCGCCACCTTCGGTATCGGCCTGACCGTGCTGGAGCTGTTCCGGTATTTCGGTTTTGTCGGATTTGAATACACGCTGCCCGTCTTCATTGATAAAAGCTTCATGATCGGGGATGCTTACGTGGATGCCCAGCGCCTGCTGATCGTGGCATTCGCCGTAGCGCTGATCATCGTCCTGTGGCTGTTCACCCACTACACCCACCTGGGGCTGGCTTTCCGGGGAATTGCCCAGGATGAGCGCACATCCCTGACATTCGGCATGGACCCTGACCGCATCGCCAGAATGGCGGTTGCTTTCGGAGCGGGGCTTGCCGCCATTGCCGCCACGGTGATCATCCCCCTGGGCAGCATCTCGCCGGAGGAGGGCTATGATGTGCTCATCAAGGCTCTGGCCGTATGCATCATCGGGGGCCTCGGCAGCAGCGGGGGCGTGATCATCGCAAGCGTTGTGATCGGCTTTGCGGAACGCTTTACCGATTCCTATATCGGCTCGCACTGGACCATGATCGTCAGCCTGGCGGCGCTTCTCATGGTTCTGGTCGTCAAACCGTCCGGTATTTTCGGCAAACAGAAAGAACTGGAAGAAAGGATTTAAATCTGTGAAAACGCGCAAAGAGCGGATCGATCGGGGCATCAAGGCAAGGTCTCAGGATATTTTCGCCCTCTGTTCCTGGCGGGAAATGCTGTATCTGTCCGGCCCCCGCCTGCTGCCGGTCGTGATATGCCTGCTGCTTCCCCTGATTCTGGGTGTTTACTGGCAGAAAGTGCTGATGTCCGTGGCCGTATTCGCCATACTGGCCATCTCCTGGGATATCCTGTCCCAAAGCGGCATGATTTCCCTGGGCCAGGCCCTGTTCTTCGGGACCGGGGCATACTGCGCGGGGATCATGAACCATTACTGGGGATTTTCCCCGCTGATCACCCTGCCGCTGGCAGCAGTCTTTGGCGGACTGATCAGCACCGTGCTGCTGCTGCCCGTCCTGAGGCTCCGGGGGGTGTATTTTTCCATGGTGACACTTATTATCCCCCTGATGCTGGTGCGGGTGATCGAAGCCACGAAAATATTCGGCGGCACGGAAGGCTTGAGCGGCATGGATCCGATGCCATCCGCCGGGTTTGAGGTGTATCTGATTCTCATTGTCTTTCTGGCGGTGCTCTTCGGGTTCCGGCGGCTCATGGATTCGGACTACGGTCTGGTATTAAAAGGCATCAGCGACAATGACCGCTCCGTGATCAATGCCGGCATTAATATCTACTGGTTCAAGGCCCAGGCCCTGTTCATCGCGGCCAGCATCGCCGCTTTCGCCGGCGCGTTCATGACCCATGTTTACATGTTTGTGGGCATGCCGGTATTTGCGCTGGATTACTCCATCCTTCCCATTGCGGCCGCCGTGGTCGGGGGGCCGGGAACACTGGCCGGGGCAGCGGTCGGCGCATTCATTCTGGTGCCGCTTTCCGAACTGCTGCGGGGCATCGGGGGGCTTCGGATCGTGTTTTACGGGGTGTTTCTGGTGGTATGCATCGTTGCACTCCCGGAAGGCATTTTTCACTATATGGAGCGAAAATATCACCAATTCGAACGCTGGGTCGAGGTGGAAAAATGAGCACGCCGCTACTTGAAACCATCCGTCTCTCAAAATCCTTCGGCGGGGTCCAGGCCCTGTTGAATGTGTCTTTCTCCCTGAGACAGGGGGAGCTTCTGGGAGTGATCGGCCCGAACGGTTCGGGAAAGACCACCCTGGTGAATCTGATCACCCGGTTTGTCAAACCCACTTCCGGAAAAGTCCTGTACCGGGGAAACCCCATCCATCAACTCCCCCCGCACAAGATCGTCCGGCTCGGCATTGCCAGAACATTTCAGATGGTTCGGCCTTTTTATCAATTGCCGGCCTTTAAAAACATGATCATTCCGCTTTATTCGCCCCGCGCCAAGGGACTGGTGGGCGGCCGCTACGGGGACAGGGACGCCATGGCCCTGGACCTTCTGGAGGAGGTGGGTTTCGAGCGGGACGCGTTTGTGGCCTACAAGCCCGCCGGCGCTTTGCCCCAGGGGTACCTGAAGCGGTTGGAACTGGCAAAAGCCATTGCACTTCAGCCGGATCTGGTGATTCTGGATGAGCTGTTTTCCGGCCTGAGTCTGGCCGAGGTGGCCAGCATCGTGCCGATCATCGAAAAGATGCGGATCCAGGGAAAAACCATCATCATGATCGAGCACCGCCTCAGGGAGCTTTTCCGGATCGCAGACCGGGTGATCGTCATGAACTACGGCAGCAAGATCGCCGACGGCTCCCCCGACTCGGTCATGGAAGATGAAGCGGTCAAGTGCGCCTATCTGGGCAGCGAAACGGATTCAGGAGACTGACACATGCTGGAAGCAGAAAACTTAATGGTTTTTTTTGAAAACGCCCTGGCGCTGAACGGCTTCAGCATGCAGGTGAGGCCGGGCGAAATTATCGGTGTGATCGGATCCAACAGCGCCGGCAAGACCACGCTGATGAACACCCTTTCAGGGCTCATCATCGACATGCGGATCAAGGAAAAACGAAAGGGCGGAGAGCGCATCAGCGTTTACGGCCGAATCCGCTACAAGGGAAAGGACATCAGCGATTATCCTCCCGACCAGCGGGTCAAGCTGGGCATTGTGCTGTCCCGGGAGCGCCATCCCATTTTTCCGGAAAGCAGTGTTGCGGAAAACTTTCAGATTGCCGGATACTTGCGCAAACGCGCCGAAGTCAACCAGGTCAAGAAATACGTCTATTCCCTGTTCCCGACCCTGGAAAGCCTCCGGAAACGAAAAGCCGGATTTTTAAGCGGCGGAGAGCAGCAGATGCTGGCCATCGGCATGGCGCTGGTGGTCAAGCCGGAACTGCTGCTGCTGGATGAACCGCTTCTGGGCCTCAGCCCGCTGATGCAGAAAGCGGTGATGGATGCCATAAAAGACCTCAATAGAACAGAGGGGATTACGGTGATCCTGAGCGAACAGTTCGCCCGGCCGGTCCTTCCGGTTATCAACCGGGGATACGTGCTGGAAAACGGAATGCTCACCCTTACCGGAACCGGGAAAGAGCTGATGAATAATCCTGAAATCAAAGCCGCCTACTTCGGGGTCTAACTCATGCCAAGCACATTATTTCATAATATTTTTCAAGCCTTCGATGCCGCCACTGAACGTCGCGGCGACCATACGGCCGTCATTTATCTGGGGACGCGCTACAGCTATAAAAAGGTTCGGGAAATGGCCAAACAGTTTGCCGCCTCTCTCCTGGACCTGGGCGTGGCCCCCGGAGAGCGGGTGATGATCTATCTGCCCAATTCCATCCAATGGATCATATCCTGGCTGGGCATTCAGCGCGCAGGCGCGGTCTGCGTTCCCATCACTCCCATTTACACGCCCAGCGATCTGAGCTACATCGCCCGCGACAGCGACTGCACCACCATTATCTGCGCGGATACCAATTTCGGATATGTGAAGCGGGTGCTGACCGAAACCGGGATCAAACGGGTCATCGTCGCCAGAATGGCCGATCTGCTGCCCTGGTGGAAGCGCGGGTTCGGGCATCTCTTCGATATCATCCCCAAGGGAAAAACAGCGACCGGCAAGAATGTTTATCCCATAAAACAGCTTCTTAATAAACACGCCCACAGCATGCCGCCCAATATTGAACCGGACGGGAAGGCCCTGGCTGAAATTCTCTACACCGGCGGCACCACCCGGCATCCCAAGGGGGTTCCGCTCAGCCACGATCTGTTTCTCACCTCGGCTCTGGAGCAGATCCGGACCAGCGAGCATCTCATTCCCGTAGAGGAAAACGTGATTCTGGGCAACGCCCCCCTGTTTCACATCCTGGGCCAGACGTGCAGTCTGGCTACTCTGCTGGTCGGCGGCGCCCTTCTGGTTCAACCCAAGATCAACCTGGATGCAAACTTTGAAGCCATTTACCGGTTTCAGGTTCGTTCCATGATCGGCGTGCCCACCCTCTATCGCATGATGCTTGAGCACGACCGGCTGGATCAGTATGACCTCAGTTCCGTCAAATACTGGTACAGCGCCGGCGACGTGCTGCCGGTGGAAGTGGGCCGGCGCTGGAAAGAGCGGTTTGGAACGCCGATTTTTCAAGGCTACGGAGCCACCGAGACCTGCGGCGGGGTGGCCATGTGCCCCACCGGCATAGACAACCCGCCCAAAAGCGTGGGGCGCGTGGTAGCCTCCAAAACGGTCCGCATCGTCAATCCGGCCTTTCTGGAGCCGGTGCCCCCGGGCGAGCCCGGAGAGCTCATCGTCTCTTCGCAGCACATGGTCAGCGCCTATGTGAACAAGCCCGAAGAAACCGCCGGTGCATTCATCAAACTGGATGGCCGTCTCTGGTACCGCACGGCCGATATCATGAGCATGGACGCGGACGGCAATCTCTATTTCGTGGACCGCACCATGGACACCATCAAGCACAAAGGGTACCGGGTGTCGGCTTCGGAGATCGAAGCAGTTCTTCAGGAGCATCCGGCTGTTGTCAGTTGCTGCGTTGTCGGCATCCCGGATGAAAAAGTGGGCGAGCGCATCAAGGCCTATGTGGTGCTCAAGGCCGATATCAAGGGAATTACCGGGTATGATCTGATCACGTGGTGCCGCAAGTCCATGGTCAGCTACAAAGTCCCCCAGTACATCGAGTTCCGGGACATGCTGCCCAAATCCAAAGTCGGAAAGCTCCTGCGGCGTGAAATCCGGGATGAAGAAAAGCGGCGAAGTGATGCGTGATTTTTCTTGGAGTGAAGCGCGATTATTGACTCTGGGGCAGCCGGCGGACCGCCCCAGAGTCTCAAATGAATGGATTACAGGGCAATTCGGGCGTCAACCGCCATGATCCGATCCGAAAAGGCCATGACCGGGTTCAGGTCCATTTCCTGAATCTGTGGAAAATCGGTGACCAGTTGCGACAGGCGCAGGATCACTTCGATCATGCCCGGCTGGTCGATGCCCGCCTCGCCCCTGACACCTTGCAACAGGGCCGCAGTTTTAAGCGAAGCGATCATTTCGCGGGCTTCGACCTCGGTAACCGGCGTAATTTTAAATGAGACGTCTTTAAGGATTTCAACATAGATCCCGCCCAGCCCGAACATGATCAGATGCCCGAGTCCTTTTTCAGCTTTGGCCCCGATAATCACTTCCCTGCCACCCAGCTGAAATTTCTGAACCAAAAACTTCAGACCGGATGCGCCGATTTTGGCCGACATGTTTGAAGCCGCCTCCCGCACCGCTTCCCGGCTCTGCAGATTGACGGCGACGCCTCCGACATCGCTTTTATGAATGACCGATGCGGCATCGGCCTTGATCACGACCGGATACCCGATGGCATCCGCCGCAGCCTCGGCATCCGCGACCGTATCCGCCATTCTCCAGGCGGCACAGGAAATCCGGTAGGCATCCAGAATCGGATACACCTCACCGGCCGACAACATGCTGCGACCTGAATCGGCGGCTTTTTTCAGAATCCCCGCAACACGGGCGGAATCCATGTCGGAGAACCGCCTGGCTTTGCCGATGTTTCGTGACCTCAGCGCCCCGTACCGGCTCAACGCCGATAGAGCCCGTGCTGCCGTACCGGGGAAGCCGTAGCAGGGAACGCCGCCGGATTTCAGAATATCCACAGTCCCCATCCACTGCCGGGGATCTGTCATGAGATTGCAGACAATGGGCTTTTTCCGCTGCTGATTGACTTCGGCAATCTGATGGGCGATTTTTTCCGTATCCACAAAAAACGGGGTGACGAAATTGATATACAGGCTGTCAATCCCGTCTTCCGCCATCATGACATCCATCGCGGCCCTGAAATGGCCGGCATCGGCGGTCGCCAGAACATCCACCGGGTTGCTGAAGGCTGCCTCGGCAAAGAGTTTCCCTTTCAGCTCCAGCATTGCCTTTTCAGATAGCGTGGGGATGCTCATCCCTGCATCCACCAGAACATCGGTTGCAATCACCGCAGGTCCGCCTGTATTGGTAATGATCCCCACCCGGTTCCCCGCGGGAATGGGCTGTGCGGCGAACGCCGCAGCCGCCTGGCACAACTCTCCCTCATCCCTGAAGGTCAGAATGCCCAGTTTTTCAAAAATCAGCTCGATGGCAATATCTGTTTTGGCCAGCCCGCCCGTATGAGACGAGGATGCCTTGGCGCCTTCTGCGGTTCTTCCGGCCTTCATGGCCAGTATGGTTTTTTTGGCCGCCACTTTTCCGGCCACTTCCATGAAACGCTTGGGATCGGACAGGCTCTCCACGTAGAGCGCAATCACACGGGTTCCCTCGTCGCTGCCGAAATACTCCAGAATTTCCGTAATGGATACATCGCTGGCATTGCCATTGGAGGCATAAATCCGTGTTCCGATGCCCATTTGCGAAAATCCCTGATGAATCAGTTCGCCAACGCCACCGCTCTGAGCCACTATGGAGATGAATCCCGGCTCGGGTTTGGTAAAGGTAAAGTTACAATAAGCTTTTAACGCGGGGTCCGTATTGATGATGCCCTGGCAATTGGGCCCCAGAATGCGGATCCCGTATTTTTTGGCCCGCTCCAGAAAATCTTTCTGAAGGGCCGCGCCTTCCGGACCGATTTCCGTAAATCCGGCGGAATTGATGATGATGGCCTTGATCCCTTTTTTCCCGCAATCCTCCACCGCATTGGGCACGAATTTTCCGGCAATCACCATATGGGCCAGGTCAATTTCCCCAGGCACATCAAATATGGTGGGATAAGCTTTGACGCCCCGGATTTCATCGGCTTTGGGATTGATGGGATAAATCGCCCCGGTGTATCCGAAATCGATCAGATTTTTAATGATCCGGTTTCCAATCGAAAGTTCTTTCGCGGATGCGCCGATCACGGCAACCGATTTGGGTCTGAATAAGGCTTCAAGCATATATCATTTCTCCTCGAGTTGTTCGATAAAGGCCTCGACATTGGTTTTGGTCTGTTCATCGGAAACCAGCCGCAGATCGTTCAGGTCCCCGTTGATGGTCAGGCTGGGAACGCCGGTCAGCGCCTCCAGGCGCTGAGGCATGCCATACCGGCAGTTGGAATTGTTGGGGCAGGTTTTGGCATCGTGATAGATGATGCCATCCACCTTGAAAAATTCGATCATGCGCTTGATATAGTCTTCCTTGGCGTCATCGGCCCGGACGATGAATAGTTCGGTATAGGCCCTGGCCATGCTGTTAAAGGGGTCATCGGGGTCAAATGCTGAAAATATCCAGCTATTGCAGTAGGTTGAAGCCAGAACATTCACGCCGGCCCTGGCAAACAGATCGGAGTGGTCCCGAAGTCTTCCCCACATGGGCATGCCGTCCCAGTACAGCCGGAAGCGTTCGCCTTCAACCGCCGCCACCTTGTTCTGGATCCGGGTTTCCAGCTCCGCCAGCAGCAGTTTGTAATAGTCCACAGCCGTCTGGGTTCCCCGCAGCACAACCGCGGGCCCCATGTGGATGGTTCCGTCAAAAAAAGTGATGGGCGAGGGCCTGGCCGAAGCCGTATCCAGAACTTTTTTCCACAGGCTGGAGCATTCCTTTGAAAGCGTCAGAACATTGCGGAGCTTGTCCATGTCAAATTTATTTCCGGAAATAGCTTCAAGCTGGGGAATCAGGGCTTTCATCTGGCTGGCGATGGAGGCGACATGATCATCGCCGACTTCCTTTACGCCGCGGTGCGTGTGAATCCCAAGAAGCGGCACCTTGAATTCGGCGGCGTACCAGGCGAACCAGTCCTGAACATCCCGGCATTGATTGGTGTTATAGACCAGCACATCGGGTCTGGGAACCCGGTCGATTCCCGGATAGGCCCGTGAAAGCGGGGTCACTCCTTTCATATAGGCGCCGACATCGGCCGTCAGATAGGAGCAGATCTCCGGCGAGTATCCGCTGGCGTTGGCAACCGGTATCATGTCGGTGGCCATTCGGGTGGCGCCCAGCATGGCCCCGTGATTTTCCGGAAAATGCACCAGAAACCCCATGGCTCTCAGGATCTCTGCCGGTCCCACGCTGGTGCACCAGGCAATTTTCCGGCTGCGCGTTTTATCCGCTTCATTCAACTCGTAAAAATAATCCGACATATATCGATTCATCTGAGCCGTTGCTTCAATTTTCTTTCGAACCACTTTTTTCTCTTCAGCCATATCCGTCACCTTTCGAAGTTAACATATCCTTACATTACAGAATTTTGATGCGGGTGATTCTCCATTGCGTACAAGGCAGCTCCCAGCGCACCGGTAAGCTGAGGGTATGCCGGCACCCAGATGCGCCTGCCGATCATTTCCTCCGTCATCTGAATCAGATAGGCATTGTGCGCCACGACCCCTCCGGTCATCACCACATGTTCGGACAATGAGTCCATCTCCATGACCCGTTTGATGACTGAAAAAAACAGGCCTTTGACAATGTCCGGAACCTTCTTCCCCTGACGGATCTTTTCAAGCACCTCGGTTGCCGAAAAAACCGTACAGAAACTCCCCAGTTCAACCATGGACAGGGACTGCCGGGCAAGGCCGTCCAGATTTTCCAGAGGGATATCCAGACGTGTGGACATTTCTTCCAGGAACGCCCCGGTTCCGGCTGCGCATTTCCGGTTCATTTTGAAACTGAGTCGTTTACCAGATGCATCCAGTTTGATGATCTTGTTGTCCTGCCCCCCGATATCGATGATCGAAATGGCTTGGGGAAAATAATAATAACATCCCCTGGCGTGACAGCTGATCTCGGTTTTGGATTCCTGGGAAATGGCCACATTTTTTCTGCCGTAACCGGTCGTCATCGCTTTTACAATCTGAACGGCTGAACAGCCGGCCATCTCCAGGGCCAGGGTCAGGCACTGGCGGGAAGCCGCCTCAAAATCCGTACCGGATTTGACCACGGCTCTGCCGATGAGCTGCTGATCACGATCAAGAATAACAACCTTGGTTCGCGACGCACCCACATCAATTCCGGCAAATACAGTTTGAGAGTCCTTCATGGGATTGAATCCATCTGTTTAAGTCGTCAGAAGCTGATTATTTTTTGGATTCGATGGCCTTGACCAGAGAGCGGATCATGATGTTATAGGGCGTTTCGATAGCAGCCTGGACGCCATATTCGATGAATTTCCCGTTCATATAATCAATCTCGGTACGACGCTTGTTTTCGATGTCCATCAGCATCGAAGGTTTGTGATCGCCTGCCTTTCTCATGTATTCGATGGCGCCCGGATAAAAATCCCAGCCCAGGTCGATTTCATTGGCTCTGGCCACCCTTACGCATTCCTTGATCAGGGCATCCACAATCTGAAACACGATGGGATCTCCCATGGCCTGGGCCATGGTCAGCCCGGTCACCGCACAAACCGGGTTCATGCAGGCATTCAGGATTCCTTTTCGCCAGACCATCGAAACAATGCTGTCGGTGTGCCGGGTCACCAGCCCGGTTGTGCTCAGCGCTTCGGCAATGGCAATGGCTGCCGGTTTGGAGTCCGGATCCATCTCCTGCAGATAATGCGGCGGATGATGAAAAGGCATTTTCACATGACCCGGCTTGATCAGTCCGCACCCGTAATTGACAACGGCCCGCATGACCGGTTTCCGGCCCAAAACCTTGGCAATTTCAAGTTCCGTGTCTATCCCGTTCTGCCAACTGATGATGTACATGCCTTCGCGGCAAAACCCCTCGATGGCGGAGGATATGAGGGGAAGCACATTGGCCTTGACCGTAATGAAGATCACATCCGGCATATGATCCGCCAGCTCATCGATCTGCGTGCAGACCCGGGTAACCGATTGCTGAAGATTTTCCGCCCCCTCGATCAGAATTCCAGGACTGATTGCGGGTTCAATCAATGCGGGAATAACGTCACACAGGGTCACCTCATATCCGCCTCTGGCAAGAAAAGCCGCCACGATACATCCTACGGGACCTGCCCCGATGACCGCAAAGGATCGCGGGCAAAATGCCGGTTTCTCATCCATAGAAAATCCTCCCCTTTGATATCAATAATCAGCTTTCGGTTTCCAGGATGCCGAAGGCTTTGGCATCCAGCAGCTTGATCCCGCTGGCCAGAAGAATTTCGATGGCCTTGTCATTGTCGCTGAAGCGGAAAATCATGACGGCGTTGTTTGAAGACATGCCGATAAATGCATACATGTAAATGACGTTGATTCTGGCATCCATGAGCGGCTTCAGCACCTCGGACAGCCTTCCGGGCTTGTCTTCGATCTCAACAGCCACCACATCATCCACCCGTGCCGGCATGTGATTTTCCATCATGATTCGCCGGGTTTTGGCCAGATCGGACACGAGAAGACGCAGCATGCCAAAATCACCACTGTCCACCAGATTCAACGCCCGCAGGTTGATACCCGCGTCTCCGAGGGCGCGGGTGATTTCGTAAAGCCTGCCCGGAGAGTTTTCTATGGAAATGGATATTTGTTTTAATATCATACGATTGACTCCTTTCTGTCGTACGGGGCTCACCGGAGACCACAAATTATCAAAGCATAAACAGGGAATAATCACAATCTAATCACATTGTAACTATTTTTTAATTAATAGGCAGGGCGTGATCAGAAGTCAAGAAAAAAATACTTGTTATATTTCAAATAGTATTCATTGATTGATCGGACATGGGCCGGTTATCCGGTGCGATTGACAAATTCCAATTGACAAGCCGAACGCATTTGACTATGGAGTCAATCAATGTTTGCATTTGACTGTAAAATAAACAGTCGCACTATCAACCTGCGGTTTTTTATAAAGAAGCCACGATTCAGTTCAATAATTGCGGCAACCCGGAACCGCATTATGCAGGAGGAGGGTTCAGATGAGAAATGCAAAATGGATGGTCACGATCTTGATGGCTGCAGTCATGGGCGTTTTATTGTTTAACTGTCCGGAACCGCTTCAGGCAGCCGATCCGATCAAGCTCAACTATTCGATCTTTTTCCCGGCCCCGCATAAAAACACCGTACTGGCGACCGAATGGGCACAGGAGATCGAAAAACGGACCAATGGTGCGGTAAAAATCACCCTGTTCCCCGGGGGTACATTGACTCCCGCCGACAAATGCTACGATGGCGTGGTGAATGGCCTCTCCGACATCGGCATGTCGGTCATGGGGTATACCCGCGGCCGCTTCCCGCTATCCGAGGTCATCGATCTGCCGCTGGGGTACAAGAACGGCCTGTCGGCCACAAAGCTCATCAACCTCTATTACGAAAAATTCAAGCCCAAGGAACTGGACGATGTGAAGGTCTTGTATCTGCATGCCCATGGCCCGGGCATCCTGCACACCAAAAAGCCGGTCAAGAACCTCGACGATCTGAAAGGCATGAAGATAGTCTGCCACGGCTTGAGCGCCAAGGTGGTAGGCGCCCTGGGGGCAACGCCGGTGGCCATGCCGATGCCCGAGCGCTATGATGCCCTGCAAAAAGGCGTGGCCGAGGGCGGTGTCAACCCGATCGAATCCCTCAAGGGTTGGAAGCTCGGAGAAGTAATCAAGTCCACCACCGAGAATTTCGGCTCGGCGTATTCCACGGGTTTCTTCGTGGTCATGAACAAGGACAAGTGGGCGTCCCTGTCGCCGGATATTCAGAAAACGATCGATCAGGTCAGCCAGGAATGGATCGTGAAGACCGGCAATGGCTGGGACGAGATGGACAAGGAAGGCCGGGAATTCACCTTGTCCAAGGGGAACCAGGTCCTTTCGCTTGCCAAGGAAGAGGACGCAAAATGGGCCAAGCTGGTGCAGCCCATCCTGGACGAGTACGTGACCAACATGAAGGCCAAGAACCTTCCCGGCCAGGAAGCCCTCGCGTATTGCCTGGACGAGCTGAAAAAATTGCAGTAGACGCCTCCCGGGGAAGGTTCGTCTTTCCTTCCCTTTTTTCCCCAACGGGATCGCATCGAAGAGGAGGGATCCTTGCAGGTTTTTCTCAATACTGTCAGTCGCCTGAGCCGCAGCATCAACGTCATCGCCGGAATCGCCATCACATTTATCATGCTGTTGACGGTGCTCGATGTCATTCTGCGCTGCTTCCGGATGCCGATCACGGGCGCTTACGAGCTCGTGGCGTTTTCAGGGGCTATCGTCGTCGGGTTTGCCCTTCCCCTGACCTCGTTCTTGCGCGGGCACATCTATGTCGACTTTCTCGTCCTGAAACTGCGCCCACGGGCTCGCACGGTCTGCAACGGCTTGACCCGCTGTCTGGGCATCGGTCTGTTTTTTCTCATCGGATGGAACCTTTTCAAGGTGGGAATGGACCTGCACAAATCCGGCGAGGTCTCGATGACACTCAAGCTGCCGTTCTACCCTGTGGCCTACGGTGTAGCCACCTGCTGCTTCGTACAGTGCCTGGTGCTGGTGGCCGACCTCATAAAGATCTCCAGGGGGGAATATGATGAATGAAGTGGCCATCGGCATCACCGGGCTGGCGGTCGTTCTGCTGCTCTTTCTCACCGGCATCGAACTGTCTTTTGCAATGTCACTGGTCGGTTTTGTCGGATTCAGCGTCATCGTCTCGTGGAAGGCCGGCCTGAACCTCCTGGCCAAGGATTTCTTCGACGTCCTTTCCAACTATGGCTTCACCGTCATTCCGCTTTTCATCCTGATGGGACAGATCGCCTTCAACGCAGGCATCGCCAAACGCCTTTACGCGGCTGCCTATAAGTTCGTCGGCCACATTCCCGGCGGACTGGCCATGGCAACCGTGGTTGGCGCCACCGCCTTCAAGGCGATCTGCGGTTCTTCGCCCGCCACTGCAGCCACCTTTGCCAGCGTCGCCGTTCCCGAGATGGACGCCTACAATTACGACAAGAAACTCTCCACCGGGGTCGTGGCCGTCGTGGGAACGCTGGGGGTTTTAATCCCGCCCAGCGTAACCCTGATCGTCTTTGGCATCATCACCGAGCAGTCCATCGGCAAGCTCTTTTTGGCCGGGCTGGTGCCGGGTCTGATCGTCGCCCTGTTCTTCATCGTCATCATTTACGGCTGGTGCAAAATCAACCCCGCCCTCGGACCCAAGGGGGAACGCTCAACATGGTCGCAGCGCTTTAAGTCCCTGCCGGAGGTGATCTGGATCCTCGTCATCTTCCTGCTGGTAATCGGCGGACTGATGCAGGGCTTTTTCACGCCCACCGAGGCGGGCAGTGTGGGGACGTTCAGCGTCCTGGTCTTGTCGGTCGCCAAGCGCGACATCAACTTCAGGGGCTATCTGAAATCCGTGGCCGAATCGCTGCGCACGGCCTGCATGGTGCTGATGCTGATCGCAGGCTCCGTCATCCTGGGACACTTTCTGGCCGTCACCAAGATCCCCATGATCGCCGCGGACTGGGTGGCGACCCTGCCCTTCAACCGCCACATCATCATGGTCATCATCTCGCTGATCTACCTGCTGGGGGGCTCCTTCATCGATGATCTGGCTTTTATGGTGCTGGCAACGCCCATCTTTTACCCGGTGATCATCAAGCTGGGGTTTGACCCGATCTGGTTCGGCATGATCATCTCGTTGACGGTGATGGTCGGCGTGGTCGTCCCACCCGTTGCAATCAATGTCTTTGTGGTCAAGAACATCACCAAGGTGCCGTTCAACGTCATCTACAGCGGAGTCTACCCATTTTTGCTCAGCCTGCTGTTCTGCGCCATGCTGTTGTTTCTGTTCCCGAGCCTTTGCACGTTTCTGCCGAACGCGCTGATGCGCTGATGTCGAAAGGGCTCTGGCCAGTGTGAAAATTCTTGAAATTATCATCTCCGACCTTTACGCGATGGGGATACCGGATGCGACGCTCCAAGGTCGAAAAGCGGCGGGTGACGGACCGGAACCGGCCGGAAGGACCCGAAGGGGAAGGTATAGCATGACTGACTCGATATTGAAAGGCAAACGCATATTGGTGGTGGACGATGAGCCCGACGTCCTGGAAACGTTCAGGGAAATCGTCCTGATCGACGTCCCCGATTGCCATATTGACGAAGCGCGCACCTATGAAGCGGCGGCCGCCCTGATCCAGACCAACGCCTACGACCTTATCGTCCTCGACATTATGGGCGTGCGGGGCTTCGACCTTTTAGAGGCGGCGGTCAAACGCAATTTCAAGGTGGCCATGCTCACCGCACACGCCATGACCCCGGAAGCCCTCATGCGCTCTTACAACATGAAGGCCCACGCGTTTCTCCCGAAGGAGAAGCTGGCAGACATTGTCCCCTTCCTGGAAGATGTTCTCATCCACGACTACGCCACGGGTTGGAAACGACTGTTCCATAAACTGCGTCCTTTTTTCAACGACCACTTTGTATCCGACTGGGAGAAGAAGACCGGAATGGAATGGCGGGAGTGGACCAAATAACGCAATATCAGACGATCGCCGGCGGATAGAAATGAGGGGTGATAACCAGAATCCGGATAATTATCCGGCAAAGATTGCCGGACTTTTCGATCATCCGCTGGCCTTTCCCTCTTTTTTGGATGAAATTCCGCTGGGCCTGGCCGTGCTCAACAAAAATCGCCAGATCGTCCTTCTCAATCGGACCCTTGAGGGCCTGACCGGCTATTCCCGCCAGGAAATCAAGGGAATCCCCTGCGCATACATTCTTCGAAGCAATGCCTGCCTTGAAAACTGTCCGGCTCTTTCCATGCAGGACTCAGCCGATGCCGTCTGCATGGAAGCCAACATCATCAATCGGGATCGCCAGAAAATCCCCGTGCGCATCACTTTCTCCGTCATCCGGGATATCGATGGCCGCACCGCGGGTTATCTCGAAGCCGTCGAAGACATTCGGCTTTTAAGATCCCTGAGCGGGAAGGAAGATCAGGCTTATTCCTTCGGCCAAATTGTCGGGCGCAGCCCGCAAATGGAAAGGATTTTTCGCGTGCTTCCGGTAATTGCCCAATCGGATTCTTCTGTTCTGATCACCGGCGAGACCGGCACGGGAAAAGATTTTGTGGCGGAAGCCATCCACCAGGGATCCCAGCGGGGAAAGGACCCATTCATCAAGGTGAATTGCGGGGCACTGCCCGAAACCTTGCTGGAATCCGAACTTTTCGGTCATCAAAAAGGGGCGTTCACCGGCGCGGTTGAAAACAAACCCGGAAGATTCCGCCTGGCTCACAATGGCACCCTGTATCTGACCGAGATCGGAGATCTGCCGCTTTCGCTTCAGGTCAAGCTCCTGACCTTCCTGGACGACAAAGTCGTATTTCCTCTTGGCGGCACCAAGGGGTTTCAGGTCAATGTCCGCGTCATTGCCGCCACCCATCGGAATCTGGGCTTGATGGTCCGGGAAGGCCGATTCCGGGAAGATCTGTTGTTCAGGCTGAATGTGGTACGCCTGCATCTGCCGCCTGTCCGGGAGCGGGGAGATGATATCCGCCTGCTTCTCGATCATTTCTTGCGCTCCTATCTGGCGCGGTTTAAAAAACCCATCAAAGGCTTTTCCAGCAAAGCACTTCGCCTGCTCCTGGACTTCACCTATCCCGGCAATGTGCGGGAGCTCCGGAATATTGTTGAATATGCCGTCAATATCTGCGAAGAAGATCAAATTCTGCTCAAACATCTGCCGGCCTACCTGACCGATCCCAATGCCAGGGATTGGGACAGAGAGGAAAAAAAGGACCCCCAGCCCCTCTGGACCCCGGAAACCCAAACCAGAATACCCGAGAAAGATTGGCCTTCCGCGGAAAAAATGATGATCATGGATGCACTGCTGAAGGCCAGGGGTCGTCGAAGCAAGGCTGCCGAGATCCTGGGCTGGGGAAGAAGCACGCTGTGGAGAAAGATGAAACATCATGGACTGGCAACCCCGGAGTAAACACCGAAGATGGGAAAAGCAGCAGTTTCTTCAAAAGGCTCTGACGTATGCATAAAAAAGTCCTGATTTGCCTGTATGGAAATGACGTGGCGCCCCGGTTTGACCTGACCACCGAAGTGTTCATCGCATCCATCGGACCGGACAACCGGATCGAAGATGAAAAATCGGTGGTGCTGCCTCGGGCTTCGGCAGAGGAACTTTGCCATATGATTCTGACCGCGGACATTCATACGGTCATCTGTTGCGGCATAGAAGAAGAATACTATCAGTATCTTATATGGAAACGAATCCACATATTCGACTCTGTTATCGGGACGTGTGACCGCGTGCTCGAAGCGTTTACAAAGGGCACGCTTCGGCCTGGAGCCATCCTGCACGATTCGCAATGGTAAATGGTGAGACAACGTGAATAAAACAAGCGTTCTTCTGGTCGATGATGAATATGAATTTGTAACCACACTGGCCGAAAGGTTGTCTCTCCGGGGAATCGCGGTCAGAACCGCCGTCAGCGGGGAAGAGGCGCTGCGCATGATCGAAGCCGAACAGCCACAGGCAGTGGTTCTGGATGTCCGGATGCCGGATATCAGCGGATTGGTTGTTCTCCAGCAAATCAAGACCCGATATCCCCAGGTCCGGGTCCTTCTGCTGAGCGCCCATGGCTCCACCCGGGACGGGATGGAAGGGATGCGCCTGGGAGCTGTTGATTATCTGATAAAACCGGTGAACATCGACGAACTTGTCAAGAAACTATCCAATCTGTAATTTTTCTCTCCATGATCAGCAGATCATCGGCTTCCGTAAACACTCCCCTTTCAGTGAAACATTTTTAGGTTGACACCACTGTGTCATTGCGCTATTCAAAAAACCGACTGAGTACTCAGTTAAATTTATGGGAATCTGTTGATGAAAAAAAAAGAGATTATTCTTCGGGCAGCCATGCAGCTATTTGCCAGAAAAGGGTTCAAGGACACTTCCATGGCAGAACTGTCCAAAATCACCGGTGCGGCGGAAGGCACGATTTTTTACCATTTCAAAACGAAACAGGATATTTTCCTGGAAATATTAAAAACCGCAAAAGATGAAATTCTGTCTGAATTCAACCGCTATACCGAAAATAGAAAATTTGAAACAGGCATCGATATGATGGAGGGCGCAATCTCTTTTTATCTGTATCTGGCCGGATTAAAGGAAGATCTTTTTATGCTGCTTCACCGCAGATATCCTTTTGAACTGGCGGAAGTCAATCCGGTTTGCCGGGATCATCTGGAGTCCATTTACAACTGTTTTGTGGACATTTTTGAGCAAGCCATTGTGTCCGGTCAGGCCGATGGCTCCATCGGCCCCCTGCCTGCCAGAAAAACCGCTTTGATTGTTTTTACGATGGTGGATGGACTGGTGCGGTTTAAACTCTACAACCTTTACGACGCCGGCGCGCTGTTTAATGAACTGATTGCATCCTGCAGGAGGATGCTGGAAAATAAACCCGTTACAGGATAGGTGGAATGCATGTTAAAGCGATTTTTTCCGTTTTTGACCTGGTTTAAAAAATACACCGTATCAGACCTCAGAGTCGATGCACTTTCCGGATTGACCGTAGCGCTCGTGTTGATCCCTCAATCCATGGCGTATGCGCAGCTTGCCGGTCTGCCACCTTATTATGGTTTGTACGCTTCATTTCTCCCGCCCATGATCGCCTCTCTTTTTGGCTCCAGCCGCCAGCTCGCGACCGGACCGGTTGCCGTGGTCTCCCTGATGACATCGGCGTCTCTGGCGCCGCTGGCCACTGCCGGCAGTGAAGGCTACATCGTCTATGCCGTTTTGCTGGCCCTGATGGTAGGCGTTTTTCAGTTCAGCCTCGGAGTTCTCAGGCTGGGCCTGGTGGTCAATTTTCTTTCCCATCCGGTAGTCAACGGTTTCACCAATGCCGCGGCCATTATCATCGCCACATCCCAGCTTTCAAAAATGTTCGGCGTCAACGTTGACAATGCCCCCCATCATTATGAAACCATCATCAATGTCGTTCAGGCGGCCATGCACTATACCCACTGGCCCACCCTGGCCATGGGGGTTCTGGCATTCGCCATCATGTACGGACTGAAGCGGATGGCGCCCAAAATACCCAATGTTCTGGTGGCGGTTGTCATTACCACCGTCCTTTCATGGTCCATGAATTTCGAACACGACGTTACCGCAAATATCACGGCCATCCACTCCAAAAGAGCCACTGAAATGGTGGATAAATTCAATTCCGCTGTCAATTCCATCGCTCCCATCGCTGAAAAGCGGACCGAAATCAACAAGCAAATCGAAGACGCCAAAAAACGACATGATCTGCTGGCCACCCTTGAGGCCGAACACCAGGATAAAATGCTTTCCACCAAATGCGATCTGATCAATTACGACGCGCAGATATATCGGGAGGAAATCCGTAATTTCCTGTTTGTCGGCGTGCAGCAGTCAGACGGCTCCCTGAATTTTTTTCCCCATGACAATATTACGCCGGATACAAAAACCGATGGACGGATCTGGCGGATCCGCCTGGGAAATAGGCCGCTGAAGCTGGACAGCATCCGGATGATCGGTGGCGGTGAAGTTGTCGGAACAGTTCCCAAGGGACTTCCCGCGTTTACCATTCCAACAATCCGTCTGAATATCGTCGTCCAGCTCTTTCCTTATGCAGCCATTATTTCACTTCTGGGATTTATGGAGGCCATTTCCATCGCCAAGGCCATGGCCGGAAAAACCGGTCAGCGGCTGGACCCCAATCAGGAACTCATCGGTCAGGGACTGGCAAACATTCTGGGCGCAATCGGCAAAAGCTATCCGACCTCGGGGTCATTTTCCAGGTCCGCCGTCAACCTGCAGGCAGGCGCCGTATCCGGACTTTCCAGCGTCTTTACCAGCATTGCGGTGGTGATCGCCCTGCTGTTTTTTACCCCCCTGCTCTATCACCTTCCCCAGTCTGTTCTGGCTGCCGTCATCATGATGGCGGTGATCGGCCTGATCAACATCTCCGGCTTTGTCCATTCCTGGAAAGCGCAAAGATACGACGGGGCTATTTCCATCATTTCCTTTGCCTGCACCCTGTGGTTTGCACCGCATCTGGATAAAGGGATCATGGTGGGCGTTACCCTTTCCCTGATGGTTTTTCTCTATAAGAGCATGCGGCCAAACGTCGCATCCCTTGCCAGAGACGAAGATGATGCGCTCCGCTGTGTCACGACCCACGGCCTGCATGAATGTAAATATGTTTCCGTGATCCGGTTTGACGGGCCCTTGTTTTTCGCCAACTCCAGTTATCTGGACGATCAGATTACCGATCTGATGCTGAACCGGGAAACGCTCAAACACATTTTAATCGTCTCCAACGGCATTAATGATATTGACGCATCCGGAGAAGAAACGCTATCTTTGCTGATAGACCGAATCCGCAGCGCCGGATTGGACATTTCCCTGAGCGGGGTGAATGAAGCGGTGATGGAAGTTCTTGACCGAACCCACCTGGCTGCAAAAATAGGCATGGACCATTTGTATCCGACGATGGAAAAAGCCATTCGCGCCATTTATGAGCCCACGCACCGGGATGGCGATGAACCGATATGTCCTTTGACGGTCTGCAACCTGAATTGATTGCCGACGGGAAAAGCATGAAATTTACTTCATAATTCAAATGATAAGGGGTCCGAAATGCCAATAATTACGATTTTTCCAGGTACGTTTTGCAATGAAGACATCGTCCTTCAGGAACTCATCAATCATACCGGATATCAGAAAGTTACAGACAGCGATCTGACAGACGCGGCAGCAAGCCTTTCGAGGATAGAAGTATCCAAAATCAGCCGCGCCTTTGTATCCCGAACATCGATATTCAACAAGTTCACGCATGAAAAGGAACGCTCGATCGCCTATCTCAAACTGGCGTTGGCCGAAAAACTGACGGATGACAACCTGTTGCTATCGGGTTTTTCCGGTCATTTGATACCCAAAACGATCAACCATGTCCTGCGGATCTGCCTGATTGCAGACATGAGCTTCAGGATTGCCCTGGCGGCAAAAGCCAAGGGGATATCCGAAAAAGAAGCGGCAAAATGGATTCACCGGCAGGATGAAGACTGCGCCGCATGGATCCATGCATTATTCAACCTGGCCGATCCATGGAGTCCCGTTCTATATGACATGATCCTTCCCATGAACAAGACCAATACTGCCGAGGCCATTCAACTGATTCTGGACAACCTGAAAAAAAATGTGCTTCAAAAGACGGAACAATCCCGAAAAACCGTCGACGATTTCCGTCTTTCCGCCCAGGTGGAAGTCGCCCTGGCCAACGAAGGCCATCAGGTGGGCGTCAGCGCGGCAAACGGCACGGTTACCCTGACCATCAACAAGCATGTGCTGATGTTGAGCCGACTGGAACAGGAATTGAAGTCCATTGTAGAAAAAGTACCCGGCGTAAAAACCATCGAAACCTGCGTGGGTAAGGATTTTCATCAGTCGGACATTTACCGGAAATTTGATTTTGAAGTTCCTTCCAAGGTTTTGCTCGTGGATGATGAGCGGGAATTTGTTCAAACCCTGTCCGAACGCCTGAGCCTTCGGGATATGGGCTCTGCCGTGGCCTTTGACGGAGAATCCGCCCTGAAGCTGGTTCACGAGGAAGAACCCGAAGTGATGATTCTGGATCTGAAAATGCCGGGCATCGACGGCATCGAAGTGCTTCGCAGGGTCAAGGAAACCCAGCCCGGAATTGAAGTCATTATCCTTACCGGACATGGGTCGGAAGCGGACCGGAAAACCTGCATGGACCTGGGCGCCTTTGCCTACCTGCAGAAACCCGTTGACATCGATGTGTTGAGCGAGACTCTGAAAAAAGCCAATGAAAAAATCCAGTCCCAGAAGAAAAAAACCGGAGTTTCATGAACGCACTACACGTGACACCATGAGGAAGTCATGATAACAAATCGTTTCATACCCAAATTCTGGGACCATCAGGATGTTGCCGCAGGTCCTTTCAAATCCCTGTTCAATTTTCGAAGAATCTGGAAACAGGCGGCTTTTCTGACTGCGGGGGTTGCCCTGATCCCGCTGATCCTGATGGCAATCGTCGACTACAACGTCACCCAGGATGCCATTGAATCGGAAATTCTGCTCAGAACCTCCCGCCTGGTCTCCAATACCCGGCGGAGCATTTCATTTTTTCTGGATGAGCGAAAATTCGCCCTGAATTTCATCATTCATGACAACACCTTTGAAAGACTGAAAGACCCGGAGCGTCTGTCCGAGATTCTGGAGAATCTGAAAAAAAGCGTGGGCGGGTTTTCCGACCTGGGCGTGATAGATGACTCCGGCATTCAAATCAATTATGTCGGACCCTATAAACTTATGGGTGCAGACTACAGCACTCAGGTATGGTATCGGGAGGTTCTGGAGCGAAGCATTTACATCAGTGAAGTATTTCTGGGCCTCCGCAATGTTCCCCATCTTGTAATCGCCGTCATGCACAAACTGCCGGACGGATCAACTTTTGTTCTTCGAGCGTCCCTGGACATGGAACGGTTCAAGAAGATTTTATCGGAACAGGAAGTTGGGGGCATGGGGGATGCATTTATCATCAACCATGACGGCATTCTTCAGACGCCATCCCGATACCAGGCCAGAGAACTGGAAAAGTTTCCGCTCTCGGTTCCGGAATACTCTCCGATAACGGTTGTTTACCAGACATTGGACAGAGAGGGGACGAAACTGGTCGTCGGATATGCCTATATCACGGACACCCCGTTTATCCTGATCGTCACCAAGCAGAAAAACGAGTTGATGAAACCCTGGTTTAAAACCCGAAGCCAGCTGATCGGATTTCTGGCAGTCAGCGTTTCAGCCATTCTGGTGGTGGTTATCGGCGTATCCACGTATCTGGTCAACAACATTTTTCTGGCCGACCAGAAGCGGGTTATGACCCTCCACAAGGTCGAATACGCCAACAAGCTGGCCTCCATCGGACGCCTGGCCGCGGGCGTGGCCCATGAAATCAATAATCCCCTGGCCATTATCAATGAAAAAGCAGGCCTGGTCAAAGACATCTTCACCTTTCGAAAAGAGTATGCTGATGATTCGAAACTCAACAGCCTGATCGATTCCATTATTTCATCCGTGGAACGGTGCGGAACCATCACCAAGCGGCTGCTCAATTTTGCCAGGCATATTGAAGTGAGTGTCCAGAAGCTCAGCGTAAAATCCGTTATTCAGGATGTGCTCGGGTTTATGGGCAAAGAGGCTGAATACAGAAGCATGACGATTTCGGTTGATATTCCCGATGATATTCCCGAATTTGAAAGCGATCGGGGAAAACTTCAGCAGATATTCCTGAATCTGATCAACAACGCCTTTGCCGCCATGGCCGATGGCGGCAATCTGGAAATCAAGGTAACCCGGCGCGGCGATAATGCGATCTCGATAAATGTCGCGGATGACGGATGCGGGATTTCAGAATCGGATATGGAACGGATTTTTGAACCTTTTTTTACCACCAAAAGCCGGACCGGCGGCACCGGACTGGGACTGTCCATCACCTACGGACTGGTGCAGGAAATCGGCGGAAATATTTTTGTTGAAAGCACGGTCGGCAAGGGCACCCGTTTTACGATTTTTTTACCGTTGATCTATACAAAGAAAAAAGGAGAGGGTCATGCGCGTATTGCTGGTTGACGATGAAGAACAACTGGTTTCAACACTGGCCGAACGACTTCAGATCAGAGGGATTGATGCCAGATGGGTCACCAGCAGCATGGCGGCCCTGGAGCTGGTTGAAACCGAGACGTTCGACCTTGCCATTCTCGATGTCAAACTCCCGAAAATGAACGGTCTGGAGCTTAAGAAACGGCTTCATACCCTGCATCCGGAAATGAAATTCCTGTTCCTGACCGGGCACGGTTCCGAAGACGATTTTAAAATCGGCGCCGCGGAAACCGGAGCAGATTTTTACCTGGTCAAGCCGGTAAAAATCGAATCCCTGCTTGAAAAAATGAATGAGGCGATACAGAGACAAGGAGAAAGTGAATGAGCGCTTACCAGGAATCCATTGGAGACTGCGGACTTCACTGTTTTGGTTCCATATCCGCATCGATTTCGCATGAACTGAAAAATGCTCTGGCCATCATCAATGAGAACGCCGGACTTCTGGAAGATCTGTCGTTAATGGCGGAAAAAGGACGACCCCTTGATCCGGTCAGACTGAAAAGCTTGGCCGCCAACATCGCTAAGCAGATTCAGCGTGCCGACGGGATTATCCGGAATATGAACCGGTTTGCCCACAGCGCCGATGAGCCGGTTAACTGCATCGATCTGGGAGAAACCCTGGCGCTGACCGTAGCGCTGTCTTCCCGGCTTGCCGCCATGAAGAGCGTCACGCTGAATTTCATCCCGCCTTCACAACCCGTTTGCGTGACGACCCGTCTGTTTTACATAGAAAATATCGTCTGGTTATGTCTCAAGGAGCTCTTTGAAAGGGCCGGCGCGGAAAAAGAAATTACCCTTGCGCTTCGGCCTCAGCCGGAAGGCGCTGCCGTCATTTTTTCACCCGTCGATGCTCCGGTAACAGATGCCAGCACCATTAAACTGCTCGACTATCTGAAGGCCGCTCAGTCCACCGATTCGAAACACCGGGAACTGATTATCACGCTCCCGGCAGACATGGCCGCCTGTTGAGGGTGCAGGTATCTGAGGGGTCGGCAGGATGCAGGGCTTCTTTACCAGTCATCTGATACCTGCACCCTGTACCCTTGTTTGCTTTCATACGGAGGTAATTATGACCGGAAAAATATTGCTGGTTGACGATGAAACGGACTTTCTCAGCATCATGTCCGAAAGGATGCAGACCCGTGGCATGGACGTATCCACCGCTGCTTCCGCCAAAGAAGCAATTCAAATGGCCGGAGCAGAATCGTTCGATGCCATTATCCTGGATTTACAGATGCCGGAGATGGATGGACTGGAAGCATTGAGAGTGCTTAAGGCCCAAAAACCGGAACTTCAGGTGATTCTTCTGACCGGCCATGCAACGATCGAAAAAGGTGTTGAGGCCATGAAGCTGGGGGCCATGGACTTGATGGAAAAACCGGCGGACTTGAGGATACTGGCTGAGAAAATCAAAAAAGCCCAGGCAAAGAAAATGATTCTGGTAGAAAAACAGGCCGAAGAAAAAATCAAGCACATCATCGGCGGAAAAGGCTGGTAACAATTCCCCGTCTTATCGTCTTCTGACTTTTGCAAATCCAAAAATATCCTGCTTTTCCCCTATGGCGACTCACGCCCAGGGTCTGGATATCCTCATTTCAAAGCGCTGCAACAAATCATCGACAACCCAACCTGAATATTCTTAATGTTTTATAATGTTTCATAATGTGTTATTGAATTTGTGCCATAATGATTCATTTTGATACAAACCGTTGGTTCATTCGTATCATATTATTTCAACATCTTGTTATAATGATATATATAAATGTGGCACACTCTTTGCTAATACAAGCTGACGAAAACATCGCACAAATATAAAACATTTTTTCAGGGTTCATCGGCGTATCGGATTGCGATGCACCTGCTGTATGGAGCGCCTGGTTTTGCCGGATTCAAAAACAAAATTACTGATTGTTGAAATAGACGATGCCTTTCGCCGGCACCTGGCCGAACGCTTGCGGGTGGAATATTTCAAGGTTTACGAGGCCTGCCAGGAATCTGAAGCCAGGCAGATTCTTCAGCGCAAAATCATCGATGTGGTGCTTCTGGGAATGCGGGAATTCAAACAAGGGGGGTTGACACTGCTAAAGACCATCAAGGAAATCAAGCCCCTTATCGAAGTGATTCTCATGACGCCTGCCGAGGGCATTTCACTCCACGCCTCCATCCAGGCCATGAAACTGGGCGCTTTCGATGAACTCCATATCCCTTTTGACATGAAAAAATTGATGGAACGGATCGCCGCCGCAAGGTTGAGAAAACAAGGAAATGAAAAAAAGCCGACCATTCAGGATAAACCGCAGGGTTCAGATGCGAGAGAATAACCGTTTTGAACACCAACAAATTAAGGAGATGAATGAATGAAGATACGCGTGCTGCTGGTAGACGACGAAAAGGATTTCATCGATGTGCTTGCCGAGCGCCTGGAGGCCAGGGATTTTACCACCTCCAAAGCGTACTCGGGAGATGAAGCAATGGGGCTGATCCGGGAAAAAGACGTGGATGTCGTTCTCCTGGATGTCCAGATGCCCCTAAAAGACGGCGTGTCCGTGCTTCGGGAGATCAAGGCGTTCAACCCCCTGGTGGAAGTCATCATGCTCACCGGCCATTCCACCGTGGAGTCCGCCGTGGAAGGCATGAAGATCGGCGCTTATGACTATCTTCTGAAACCGACGGAAACCAAGGATCTGGTTGAAAAACTCGCGCTGGCCTACAAGCGGAAGTCCGAGCAGGAAACCCGCATCCGGCAGGCGGAAATCGAACGGATACTGTCCCGAAAGGGCTGGGCATGATAAAAAGGGGGAATATGCAATCAACGAAAGTCAAGGAATTGA
>Ga0268283_1000171_pt1 | contig 61996 bp, 54 predicted proteins | sample saktaG_13_FD_190140 | JGI IMG/M metagenome (GOLD analysis project Ga0268283, IMG submission 190140) | Saline water microbial communities from Sakinaw Lake, British Columbia, Canada - sak_2013_06_06_36m | ecosystem: Environmental > Aquatic > Non-marine Saline and Alkaline > Saline ...
TCTTTTCGATCCTCCGTGCATAGAGCATGACAAAGATGATGGCGGCTGTCATGAGGACAAGCCAGACGACAAGCCGGTATTCCCAGCCGCTGAAAATCGGGATCTCAGAGATGCCCTGGGCGATACCGATGGTGAACGGGTTGCTGAATGCGCCTGCAAAACCTGATGCAGCCCCGAGAAAGGGCATGGCAATCCCTGTGAGTGAATCATACCCCATGGCCATAGCCAGCGGGATGGTGATCAGGACAAAGACCATTACCTCTTCAGCCATGCCGAATGAAGCGCCGCCCAATGAAAAGAGGAACATGATAATGGGAATGATGAATCTCTTGATCGCCGGATTTTTACGCGTAGCCTCAAGAACACTGGCCAGCCCCGAATTGATTGCTCCCGTTTTGCTGACGATCCCAAATGCACCGCCAATCAGCAATACAAGGGCGATGATCTGTGATGCCGACATCATGCCTTTGATGGGAGCTGTGAACAACTCTATAAATCCCTGCGGCTTCGGGTCAACAGTATGATAGGTTCCCGGGACCACGACCAGGCGGCCATGATATTCATGACGCTGAAACTCACCGGCAGGTATTATCCATGTAAGGACCAGGAAGAGGATCAGAATCATTGACACGATAATCAGCGTATGCGGGAGTTTTTTCTTTTCCATGTTCCGGTTTGCTAAAAGGGTGAAGGAAGCTGATACAAATTTATCTTATTTTTTAACTTTTTACTTTCTATGTTCAGAGGCTAATATTATTATTTGGATATAGTTATATTTGCATTAACGGAAGTCAAACCCAAAACCTAAACCCGTGCATGAAGGTCATGTTATCCATCCCGATCCACAAACATCTTTCGGGATGGGCAGATCCTTCCTCTTTTTATTTTTTCTATGGTTATCAGCGTTAACCCTCCAGGCACAAACCACGTCCAGTCCTGTTCCTGCTCCTTTAAAGCATGATTTTGAAGGAATTCTTTCATTCCTCTCCTCCGACTGGATGGAGGGTCGTGAAACGGGTACACGGGGCGCCTCCATGGCGGCAGACTATATTGCTTCCATGATGCAGTTCAGTCGTTTAATGCCATCCGGTGACTTAGAAATAAAGAGCAACCCGGAATCTCCGATAAACCCTGCTCAGTCCTTTTTTCAGAGTTTTAAAATGATCCGATGCCGTGTTGAGAAATCTTTTCTTGAATTGATCAGGAATTCTTCAGAGGGAGAACCTGTGATCATTTTCGCCCGCGGCACCGATTTTATCGTTGACCCCGTTCCGTTTGGCAGGGAAGCTGAGGCGCCTGTTGTATTTGCCGGTTACGGAATTGAAGCCCCGGGCAAGGGTTACAATGATTACGCTGGTATAGATGTCAGAAACAAGGTGGTGGTGGTTGTCGACGGGTATCCTGGTCACGCGGATACCACCTCCTTCGCCTGGAAAAAGCTGGGAAGATCATTTGAGGACGACTATGCGACCATAAGGAAGAAATTAAAACTTGCTGAAAGACATGGAGTGGCAGCTGTGGTTTTTGTCGACCCGGATGTTTTTAACAGCAAAATAAATGAACCCAGATCCGGAGACGGAGATTATGAAAATTTCCGTCATTATTTACCCGGTGATACAGGCAAGCTGAAAACACCCTGCTTCACCCTTGGAACAGATGCAATTCTGCAGCTCCTGGATGGTACCGGGATCGACCTTCCAGGATTTGAAAAAAAAGCAGCCAGAGACCTTTTACCTGCCTCCAGACCGATCCAGAGCAAAAAACTCAGGTTTTCGGTCACTGTCAGTTCTGAAGAGGTGCCGATCCGGAATGTCATAGGAATGATCCAGGGTATCGACACAACGAGGAACATCATTATCGGGGGGCATTATGATCATTTGGGTGTAAGGAAAGGCCAGGTTTTCAACGGGGCTGATGACAACGCTTCCGGTGTAGCAGGAATGCTCGCCCTGGCTAAGGCATGGTCTTCTCATCCCGGAAAACCCCCGTGTAATATCATTTTTGCCGCCTGGATCGGGGAGGAGAGAGGAAAATTGGGGAGCACCTGGTTCGCAATGCATTCACGGCTGGTTCCCCGGCAGGTTTCCCTGGTCATCAATATGGATATGATCTCACGGAGTGCACCAGAAGACACCGGAAGGATAGGACTTAGCATCGGGACCATGACCGTAAATGAAGATCTGAGATCCCTGGCAAAAAATGTCAATTTAAAACTTGATCATCCTTTTGTTCTTGAGCTCTGGGATGTGACTGGCGCTACAGGAAGTGATTACCGGCCATTTTCCGACCGGAAAGTTCCAATCCTGACTTTTCATGCCGGTTTTCCTGATGAATACCATACACCTCTGGATGATTTCGCCAGGTCTGATTTGCATAAGATGGAGCAGATCCTGAAAATAGTGAATGATTGCCTGTCGGAAGCATTGAAAAATCCACCGGAAAGATGAAATACGCAGAAGTCAGGAATTATATCAATGGGACGTTTGTTCCCTCCATTACCAACCGAACCCTCGATGTTATTTCCCCTCTTGACGGGACAATTCTTTCAAAGACACCCCTCTCCGGCCCCGGGGATCTTGATGATGCCGTATCGAAGGCGCAGCAGGCATTTTTGATATGGTCAAAGATTCCGATAAAAGAACGTGTCCAGGTATTCTACCGGTATAAGCTGCTACTTGAAAAAAACATGACAGCATTATCAGAGCTTATCCGTGAAGAGAACGGAAAAACATTCGATGAGGCAAAGGCAGAGATTGAAAAGAGTATCGAACTCACTGAATTCGCCTGCTCCCTGCCCCAGATGATTGGCGGCGAGATCCTGGAGGTTAGCAGGGGAGTGGAGTGCCGCTCCGAAGTGTGCCCGGTAGGTGTTGTTGCCAGTATCGTGCCGTTCAATTTTCCAAGCATGGTTCCCCACTGGACCATTCCCAATGCCCTGGCCCTGGGAAATACCATGATCCTGAAACCCTCCGAAGTTGTCCCCCTGAGTGCGTTGAGAATTGCAGGATTGCTTCAGGAAGCCGGGTTACCTGCAGGTGTGTTTAATATTGTGAACGGGGACCGCAGCCTTGTGGAGGCCATTTGCGATCACCCGGGCATTGATGCGGTGTCATTTGTAGGCTCAACGAGGGTGGCCAAAATCGTCTATGCCAGGGCTGCCTCCGGTTTTAAAAGGGTCCTGGCATTGGGAGGGGCAAAGAACCACCTGGTTGTTCTGCCCGATGCAAATCCATCGATGACCGCGGCTAATGTGGCTGCTTCCATGTCGGGATGTGCCGGTCAGCGTTGCATGGCCGCTTCTGTCATGATAGCCGTAGGTGATTGTGATACCATTATCGGGCTTGTTTGTTCGGAAGCCAAAAAGATCATCCCGGGTGAGAACCTGGGATCGGTGATTTCCGGCGCAGCAAAGGAGAGGATTGAAAAACAGATCACTGAAGCTGAAAACCAGGGCGCCAGGATTCTTGTTGATGGAAGAAATGTGGTTGTGGAGGGAAAGGAAAACGGATTTTATGTGGGCCCTACTGTCATCGATCAGGTTTCTCCCGGCATGCGTGTGGCCACCGAAGAAATTTTCGGACCGGTACTCTCCATCATCAGGGTGAACAATCTTGATGAAGCGCTGGCCATCGAAAATTCTAACCCTTATGGGAATGCGGCTGCAATCTTTACCCAAAGCGGTGGTATGGCAAAATATTTGGCTGACAATGCCAGCGCCGGAATGATCGGGGTCAACATCGGCGTACCGGTCCCAAGAGAACCATTCTCATTTGGCGGCTGGAACGACTCAAAATTCGGGGTTGGTGATCTAACGGGGAAAAGCTCCATTCATTTTTGGACGAAGCTGAAAAAAGTCACAACCAAATGGAACCCTGAAGCAGGAATAAACTGGATGAGCTGAAAAGGAATAAAACAAATCAATCAACCCATGCACAGTGAAATAATATCCCAGAAGGAAAAGGAAATAATCCGTAAGAACAACCTTGATTTCACTTTGTTCTCATGGTCAAAACAGGCAGGCCTGAACCCGATCAATGTAAGCCATGCCAAAGGCGTCTATCTTTATGATTATGACGGGAAGCGGTATCTTGATTTTTCATCACAGCTGATGAATGTAAACATAGGCCATGGACATCCCGCAGTCAGGGAGGCTGTTTCAAGGCAGATGGAAGAGGTCAGCTATGTATATCCCGGGATGATCACCAAAGCAAGGGGTGAACTGGGGAAAAAGTTATCGGAGATCACGCCTGGAAACCTGACAAAGACATTTTTTACCCTCGGAGGAGCAGAATCGGTTGAAAATGCAGTCAAGATTGCAAGGATTTACAGCGGAAGGTTCAAGATCATTACCTTTTACCAGTCCTTTCACGGGGCGTCGTATGGTGCTTTTTCAGCCGGAGGCGATCCGCGCCGGCATCCTGCCGACAGCCAGGCGGCACCCAATTTCATTCATGTTGAAAATCCCTATTGTTACCGCTGTCCATGGAACAGTCAGACCCCCGGGGAATGTTCAGATATTTGTTCGGCCCATGTTGAACGGGTGATAAAGTATGAAAATCCCGACAGTGTTGCTGCTGTTTTGTTTGAGGGGGAATCCGGTTCTTCAGGATGCATCAAATATCCGCCGGGATACTGGAAAAAAATCAAGGCCATCGCCGATAAATACGGAATCCTGATCATTGCTGATGAAGTCATGAGCGGTTTCGGCCGGACCGGAAAAATGTTCGGTATCGATCACCATGGGGTCGAACCCGATATCCTCTGCATTGCCAAGGGTCTCACCTCGGGGTATATTCCGCTGGGAGGCATTGTGGTATCTGAAAAAATCGCCAAACATTTCGACAACAGCCCTCTTCCGCTGGGGCTTACCTATTCCGCCCACCCGGTCGCATGCGCCGCGGCAAATGCAGTCATTGACATTTATGAAAAGGAACGGCTGGTGGAAAATGCCGCCCTCATGGGAAAGTACATTGAAGAGCGGGTCGGAGAACTGAAAAAGAAGCACATCTCTATTGGCGATTACCGAAACACAGGATTGCTGGGCTGTATTGAACTCGTTAAAAACAGGGAAACCAGAGAGCCTATGGCCCCATGGAATGCAAAACCAGGTGAAATGGAGATCATGAACCGGGTAGCGGCCAGGATCCGGGAGCTGGGAATGTTCACATTCGTCCGCTGGAACTGGATTTTTACAGCACCTCCTTTATGCATTACAAAAGAGCAGATCGACGAAGGGCTGCAAATCATCTCTGGTGCCATTGCATTAGCTGATGTTCACTGTTCAGGGATGCAGTAATTCGGTTTCAGATTCTCAGGTATCCTGTGGGTTGAATTTTGGTTTTTTTTTTCGGTGTCCAAATCAAAGCTTTAGACAATGACCAGATCGTTGGTGACCCTCTCGTGGGTCCTTTTATTCACAGCTTGCTCCACGCAATTACTTGGGCAGACAAACAATGCTTATCAAAGGGCTGATTCGTTGTTGAAATTGATGACTTTAAAAGAGAAGGTTGGACAGCTCAACCAATACAATGACGATTGGGATGCCACGGGGCCAGTCACGGTTGACACAAATAAGGCGGAACAGGTTAAAAATGGTGAAGTGGGTTCGCTTTTAAATTGTGTAACTGTTCAGCGGACCCGTAGATGGCAATTGATTGCGATGCAGTCGCGGTTAAAAATTCCGCTACTCTTCGGTCAGGATATCATCCATGGATACAAAACCACCTTCCCTATTCCCTTAGGGGAATCGTGCAGCTGGGATTTGGATGCGATCGGGAGATCCGAGCGGGTAGCCGCTACGGAGGCCAGTTCTGCAGGGATCCACTGGACCTTTGCCCCCATGGTCGACATTGCCCGTGATCCAAGGTGGGGAAGGGTCATGGAAGGGTCGGGAGAGGATCCTTACCTTGGGTCGCTCATCGCCGCCGCCCGGGTCAAGGGGTTTCAGGGAGAAAACCTGGGTGCAACCAATACGTTGATGGCATGTGCAAAACACTATGCGGCCTATGGAGCGGCCATTGGCGGGAGGGATTACAATTCAGTCGACATGAGCGGGCGACTGCTGAGAGAGGTTTACCTGCCACCTTTCAAGGCAGCGGTAGATGCCGGGGTAGCAACGATTATGACCTCCTTTAACGACATCAATGGTGTGCCTTCAACAGGAAATAAGGAATTGCTGACCCAAATCCTTCGAAAGGAGTGGTGCTTTACCGGTTTTGTGGTCAGCGATTGGGGCTCTGTGGGTGAGATGGTCAATCATGGAAATGTAGCCAGCGATTGCGAAGCAGCGCTCAGCGCGATCAATGCGGGATGCGACATGGATATGGAGAGTCGCTGTTACAGGAACCACCTCGAAAAGCTTGTCAGGGAAGGGCTCGTGAGTTCAGCTACCCTTGATGAAGCCGTTCGGAGAATCCTGGTGAAGAAGTTCGAATTGGGATTGTTTGAGGATCCCTATCGTTTTTGCAGCGAAGAACGGGAGCAAAAGGCGCTGAACAATCCGGAACATACCGCCATGGCTCGTGAGATGGCCCGCAAAAGTATTGTGGTGTTGAAAAATGAAAACCATCTCCTGCCTCTCTTTCCCACGTTGAAGAGCATCGCTGTCATTGGCCCGATGGTGAAGGCTGTAAATCAAAACAAAGGGTTCTGGGATGTCAACGTGCCCGGTGTGGATTCGAATTTAATCGTGACCTGGTGGGAAGGCATCTCAGCCAGGGTCAGCAGGGAAACCAGGTTGCATTATGCATTGGGATGCGACTTTGACGGGGAAAGCCGCAAGGGTTTCGACGAAGCCATCGCCATCGCGAAACAGGCCGATGTGGTCCTGTTCACCATGGGGGAGCGAAGGGATATGTCGGGCGAAGCCAAAAGCAGGAGCAACATCGGGATTCCCGGCGTTCAGGAAGAGCTCCTGGAACTTCTGCTAAAAACAGGAAAACCCGTGGTGGTTTTGATCAGTGCCGGTCGCCCGTTGGTTTTTAATTATACCGCCGATCATGCCCCGGCCATTCTTTACACATGGTGGCTTGGAAGCGAAGCAGGCAATGCCGTTGCCGATGTGCTTTTTGGTGACTATAACCCATCAGCGAAACTAACCATGACGTTTCCGCGCAGCGTTGGACAAATTCCCATTTACTACAGCCATTTCAATACCGGGCGCCCTGCCCAAAACGACTCGGATCGCTTTTACAGTTCTGCCTACACAGATCTTTCCATCCACCCAAAATATGAATTCGGTTACGGATTGTCGTACACCACCTTCCGGTATGGTAATCTGGAGATAAACAGGAAACAATTCGGGAAGGGTGACGTGGTTGTTGTCAGGGTGACTGTGTCCAATACTGGACCTTTCGATGGTGAAGAGATCGTGCAATTGTATATCCGGGATTTAGTGGGGTCGATCTGTCGCCCTGTTTCCGAATTAAAGGATTTCGCAAAGGTTTACCTCAAAAAGGGAGAATCAAAAACCATCACGTTTAATCTTGATGCTGCAAAATTGTCCTTCTTTGATCAAAATGCAAAACCCGTATTGGAACCCGGCCATTTTGCTGTTATGATCGGCGCCTCTTCGGGGGATATTCGTTTGCAGGATCAAATTGAACTGATGAAGTGATTTTTGGGAAGATTTATATGTATTATGATATGAAAACAAAATTCAAAGGTTGCTTAGGTCTGGTTGTAGCTTTTTTCCTGAATTGCGCTGGTTTACAGGCAGACGGAAGCGATCAATCCTATGAAAAACTCACCACTTCGAACGGTTTGATCGTGGCCGTTTACGATGCCGGAAAGAGATGTGTTGATTATGTATTCCCGCATATTTTCGCTTCCATCGATTCGGCAACCTACGTCGATCCTTTCATGGGGAATTTTTTCCTGGAGACGAAAGAGTCCCCGTTAGAGACCGGTTACCAGGAAAACACACACGTGATCCAGGTTCGATACCCATCGTTTTCGGTTCGGTACTTTGCCTCTTTCATCCGCAGCGACAAGGTGTTTTATGTTGCGGTAAAGGGGAAGAGGGAGGAGGTTGATAAAATCAGATGGAAAGCGGAATACGGTGCTGATAAAACCCTAAGCGGGAACACCCAGTTAAGCAACCCGTTGCAGGATTTACCGGTTCGGCTTCATGGAACGCTGATGAAAGGTATAACCACCCTCAACCTGGATTCGGGAATCGTTGAGAAATACTTCCTTTTTTCTTTGACCGACGTTAATCATACAGATACGGCAATTATCGGGAAAGCGCTATCTGCTCTTGCAAAGGGTGGAAGTTCATTGGCTGATGAGGAGGTGAATTTCATGAAAAGGGTTTTCCGGCGGTGCAGGATCCCGTCGAACCTGACCCCTCGGGAGCGAAACGTGGTTGAACAGTCGATCTCCATTTTTAAAATGTCGCAGGTGGCCGATAACGAAGTGTTTCCCTTATCACCTGGACAAATTCTGGCCTCTTTGCGGCCTGGCTTGTGGCACGTATCGTGGGTACGCGATGGCAGTTATGCCATCCAGGCGATGACTCGTTTGGGAATGTTTGATGAATCAAGAAAGGCATTGCAATTTATGCTCAAGGCAAAGGCCGGGAAATACCGTTCGTACAAGCATTCGGATGGGAAAGTCTATGGCCCTGGTGTTGATTATCAGATTTCGCTTACTCGCTATTACGGCAATGGGGAAGAGGAGTGCGACTACAACGAGCACGGACCCAACATCGAGTACGATGACTTTGGGCTGTTCCTCACAGCATACAGCGATTATATAGAGAGAAGCGGCGACATAGATTTCTTTCGCAGGTGGAATACGCTGGTTGGGGAGAAGGTGGCCGATGTTACGATTCATTGTATCGGCCCCGATTCCCTGATCATGGCAGATTCGGGTCCATGGGAACATCATTTGCAGAAGACACGCCAATACACATTCACTTCGGCCGTGTGTGCCCGGGGGTTGTTTCAATATGCGCAGCTTCAAAAGAAATTCGGACTGCCTGCCGAAAGGTATGCGATGGCTGCCCAACAGGTTAAAAAGGGCATTATATCACATATGCTTTGCCCGGAAGGGTATTTCATCGGGAATTCAACGGATACAGCTCAATCGGAACACGAACATTTTGATGCCGGCGTTTATGAACTGTTTGCGAATGGTTTGATGACCGACAAAGCATTGTTTACCTTACACCTGAAGGGTTGCAACCGTGCTTTACATATTCCGGGTGATCGTCCGGGTTACATTCGGCTGAATGGCAATGATCCTTACGAGAACCAGGAGTGGGTATTCATCAACCTTCGGATGGCTCATGCCTTTTTGTTGTTCGGAGAAAGGGATCATGCTGCCGCATTGATCAACCATGTAACCGTACAAGCCAGCCATAATTTTAATACCATTCCGGAAATGTACAGCAATAAAGCCCAAATGGCCAAAGTCCCGGCCGATTTTTACAATTGTAATATGTGGTGTAATTGTATCCGGCAGGAAAGCGATCAGTACATTGGAGCCATACCGATGGTTGGCTATGGATCGGGGGCCTACATTTTATCCCTGTATCGTTTTTATGGCTGGTAAAGGGGGGACAGCGGAAAAACAGCTTGCTTTGATCACTCCCCTCCAGGACCGGAGATTTCAGCGTCACGAAAAATACTTTAGTATCTGGCCTGTTAATACATCATTTTTAATAGGTTTTGAAATATAATCATTGCAGCCTGCATCGATGGCCTTCTCCCTGTCGCCCGAAAGACCGTAAGCTGTCTGGGCAATTATGATCACGCTGCTGTTAAATTCCCGGATCTTCCTTGTGGCCTCATAACCGCTCATTTCAGGAAGCCTGATATTGTCTAGTCCTGAAAAAACCTTACACATTTTGTTAGTAATTCTGATTTCACTTTCAGGACGAGACACTGGGCAGTTATCCGGAAAAACTAATCACTACCTTTGATCAATATTTTAGACTAGCTTAATCAGGAAATTTTGAAAACAAGGCCAATATGAACGGCCGGCAAAAAAACAACCAGATAACACGGCGGTCAGCCATTGCATGAAAAACAAACCCTCTTTTATAATTCAGCTTTTTGTTCTGATCCTGTTGTTTTCAGGATGTTCCCAAAAATTCATGGTGATCACGGATCCTGCCAGTATGTCACCGGCCCGAAAGCTGGCGCATCCCCCGCGGGTGGCTGTGGTGCTGGGCGGAGGAGCTTTCCGCGGCATTGCCCATGTGGGAGTATTGAAGGTATTCGAAGAGGAGAAGATCCCGATTGACCTGATCATCGGAACCAGCGCAGGCAGCCTGATCGGTGCTCTATATGCTGACAACCCCCATGTCGACAGCCTTTATCCGCTGATCAATGCAACAAAATCCAGTGAAATTTTCGACTTCTCGCTGACCTATTCAAAACTGGGTTATGTTTCGGGGGAGAAGCTGCAGGAATTTATTTCAAAGCATGCGTCCGTGAAAAACATCGAGGATACTAAGATCCCTTTCGTGGCCATATCGGCTGATCTCCTTAAAGGGGAGACGGTGGCCCTGGCTTCGGGACCGTTGGCCCCATCGGTGAATGCCTCCTGCGCCATCCCGGAGATATTCGTTCCTGTGAAGATGTACGGCAAGATCCTGGTCGATGGCGGAGTCATGAACAACGTGGCGGCCGATGTTGCCCGTGAATATGGCGCCATCCTTGTGATCGCCGTTGATGTTATGAATGATTTTGACACAGTCCCCGTAATCAAGGACCGGAAAGCAGTTTCCAGACGCATTGCGCGGATGACAATGCACCTGCTCTGCCACGAAAGGATGGAACAGGCAGATATTGTAGTCATCCCCGACCTGAACGGAATGCCTTACATGAGCGACAAATACAATCAGCGGATGTATGATGCCGGCGTGAAAGCTGCAAGGGAAATGATGCCGGAAATACAGAAACTGCTTAAGCAAAAGGGAATCAGACAGGTAGCACAGTAAAAACAGATAATGGTCCCCTGGAGGTGGGTACTTAAAAACTTCAGGCTGACCATTTTTTCCAGTTGCCTTTATTATTTGATTGCGGAAAATGTTTTATCGATCCAATCAAAGATCACCTGATTGGCTAGAAGTTGACCGCCTGCCTGGCAATGAAGTTCGCTGCCTTCTCCGGTTTTGAAGACCAAATAGGTTTTAGGGCAACTTAGGGCATCATAAAGTTGTTTCGGCTGTCCACCAAAAAACTGTTCTGCATCGGAATCAATGACCAGGGTGGGGCAGGAGATAAGATGGGCACAATCGACCAGCGTCATCCTTGACTGTTTCATCGCAAACTCAGCAGGGCTTTTCGCCCCGAAAGTCCACATTCCATTTGAAAGCCCCCAGAATGATGTGATGGTCTCCTTAGCAGCTTTGAATGATGCTGCATTGATTTCTTCGGATTTTTCCTGTATTAACTTTATCAGTTCCTCCCGCTTCATGCCAAGCCGCTGATACGTGGTCGCAAAATTATCGAGGATCCCTTCATTGGCAATGAGAGCTGCGAGCCGGTGTTCATAAGCCGCTGCCCTTGGCGCAAGGTATCCGCCCATGCTTAATCCGAGAAGCACAATCCGCTTCGGATCCACATCACCTCTTTGCAATGCGTAATCGACAACCGGCGTAACAACCTTTTCCCAGTCATGCCTGAAGGGCAGACCCTGTTTCCTTATCACACTGCCCTGTCCGGGTCCTTCGAACATCAGGCAATTGTAACCTCTCCTGACCGCATCCTTTCCGTAGCCGAGATACAGTTCCTGGATGGTTCCGTCGAATCCCTGGTGAATAATAAGAGTTGGCGCTCGTTTGCTACTATTGACTGCCGGGCAAAAATAAGCGGGAACCGTCGTCCTTTCATAGGGGATCTGCACCAGTTCGAAGGAAGGTATGGAAAGCTTCCTGGCATTTTCAAAGCAGGTAAACATCCTGTCCCATAATTCAAGAATTACCGGATTCGAAGGGTTGTCGTGCAGATAAAAGTCGGCACTCCGGTAATACTCAGAGGCCCTGAGGTATGCATCCCGGGCACTCACCTTATGTCCATTCGCAAGGCAGTCGTCAGCTTTCTTTTCGATTCGCTCACCCAATTTTCGCCATTCCTCATACCATGCGTTGAGAAGTGCCTGCCGGTCGCCTTCCCTTTGTTTGATGAGACAGGCTGCAGCAAGCGACTCCCCGATATCAGAGCCATGCTCAGTGGCTTTCGACATGACCCTGAATAGTTCAAAGATCAGACTTTCATCCTTAAAAATTAATTCATCATGCCAGTTCAAATCTCCCGACGAATTTTCCATCTTTTATAAAAAATCTTGGTAATTAATATTTCAGTTTTCAGAGTGTAAATAAAACTACAGCGAAAACAAATATAGTTTATTTTAATTTTTAACCGCATCGTAACAAAACTCACTCCTGATGTTTGCACCGGCCTGAGGGTGGTCAGTTTGCTCCGGAATCGGGTGGCTCAGCGGAATTATCATGAGTTGCACCTTCGGCGATGCAGGCGGGGCCGCCGGCACGATTGTGCGTTCGTGCATTTTTATCACAATCATTTTTCAGCAATAATCAGCATTTCAAAATCTTCGGTTGTTAATTTGTCATTTCTTGAAAATTTGCCGAGTTTCGCTCCAAATATGTTGATTTTCCTGTATCCGAGCGACTTTAATAACCAGGTTATTTCACTGGGTACGTAATACCTTTCGTTACAGTCAAGCGTTTTTTTATTTCCTGAATCGTCTTCAAATTCAGTGATATTATAGTCGCGCAATGTCATTAAATCAAAAGTATTACTTCGATATGTCGCATTACCTTCTCCGGATGCTGAAGCACAAAATTCTTCAACAGAGTGATATAATGCGAATAGTCCATTGAGTGTTGTAAATATAAATTTTCCATTCTCCCTAAGCGATTTTGTCACATGATTCAGAATCTCATAATTCATTTCATCCGTTTCCATCAATGGAAAGCCGCCCTCACAAAGCATGATTGCAATATCAAATTCATGGTTAAACGACAAATTTCTTGCATCTTGCTGTATAAAATTAATTTTGAGATTATCCCTTTCTGCTTTTTCCCTTGCCCTGATGAGTTGCGTTTCCGATAAATCAATCCCGGTAACCGTATATCCTCTTTTTGACAATTCAATTGCATGTCTTCCTGTGCCACATCCAACATCCAATATCTTCAATGATTTATCAGAGTTGAGCTCATTTTCAATAAAATCACATTCACCCACAGTTCCCTGTGTAAAAATCTCATGATCGTATTTCTTGCCGTAATTCTCAAACAGCGATTCGTACCATTGTTTTTTATTCATATCACTTTATTTTAAGCCAATCATTAGCTCATTCAGCGTTTTTGGCATGGCGATAATTTCCTTTGTTTTTGCATCGAGCAAAATCATCACAGGAGTTGCCAATATGAAATAATCGCTGGCTACTTTGCTTCGGACCCCTTCAGGCGCCCGAAGATGTTTCCACCCTTTCATTTCCGGGATCTTCTTCCGCCAGGCTTTTATCTCTTTTTCCGTTTCATCCAGGCTGATGGCAACCACTCTGATTTTCTGTTGCATTTCCGGCTGCTGTTGCCACGGGTACAATTGATTGGCCATTTCAACACAATGGCTGCAATCGGCCGACCAGAAAAAAAGAAGCAAATATTTGGCCCTGGGTTCAAACTCATACAGTTTAAAAAGGCTGCCATACATGTCTGTCAATGCTACATCCGGTGCTTTGCTTCCCGGTACCAGGGTTTCCATCCCTTTTAACCTGCGGGCAATTTCCTGTCTTTTCGAGGTGAGACAATTGGGGTCGTTCATGTATGGCTCCAGTATTTTCGTCCCTGCCGTTATACCATTGCTTTCGTAACCCCGGTAGAAATAATCAACCATCCATCCATAAACCAGCGGATCGCCTTGTTTGGCTTTTTCAATTGCTCTTTTGCCGGCTTCGGGAAACAGGGAATCACGCAGGGCTTCGGTTGTGGAAAGTTGACCATAAAGATTTACGTAACTATCCATCCATTTGTTCAGGTCGGATGTTTTGATCAGGAAGGGATTTTTAAAATCCATACCATCAAAATAGTGGTTTATCAGGCTGTTTATCCGCTCAGTTTCGGTGCCTTTCCAGGGTATTTGCGGCACATACTGAAAAGGGTAGAGGCAGCTTACAAACAGGGACTTTTCCAGTTGAATCTGGTCTGTAAGCCATTGGTTGAAAGCTTGTCTCCGCTTTTCGTATTCCTCAATTCCCTGCTGATAAAATAGGGATTCGGTATCATCATAGTTCATCAGAAAATTCTGCAGCAGCCCGAGTTTCTCTTTTTGTTTGCCATTTTCTTTCGAGAACCGCACGAATGTTGCATTTTCTCTTTCACCTTTCTGAAAAAATGTACTGTCATGATTGTTGCAGTATTTCGGGCTCACCCAAAGTTCCAGGTCCTGATCATTGATAAAAATATACTTTTCCGATGGGTAAGGTGTGCTCGTCTCATTTTCTTTGTAATCGAAGCGTAAAACAAACTCTCCGGGCAAATTCCCTGATGGGACAACCATCGATGTTGTTGTTCCATTTTTTATGGCATAAACTTCTTTAAAAGGTTTAAATGTTCTGGAATCCGACAGGGATAAGAGGCTTATTTTGCTTTCGGATACCCCACGAAGATGAATGGATATAGTAACATCATGGGTTTGAGATTGGCCATGAAATGTCAATGCCTGATAAAATAAAACGAAAATGATAAAAACACTGCTTATTCTTTTAACGTGTATGGCCATGATTCAATTAAATTTTTGTTTTGAAACAGCATGCTAACAAATAGTTGGCAGGTTTACGTGGTTGATAATTTCACATTCTGTATGTTGGACTCAATGCCTTTGCAATGGTAAAGTTACATAGTATTCTTTTGCCCGGATTTGATTTGGTAATTTTTTTTACAATCGGGGCTTCCCCACCCGGGAAACCAATTTTGATTTTCTTTGAGCCGGAAGTATATTTGTATAGGAATTAAAAAGCTTCCGGCATGAAAACAAGGTGTATAACCTGGATTTACCCTTTGTTTTTTATGGGAATGACAATGATGATCAAAAAATGGTCAGAGGGGAATCAATTTAATGAAATGGTCGAACTTGTCCCCCAGATTAAAGGTGATGTTATTCCTGAAGTATTCCACAAACATTCACGCACCGTCAGCGTTTTTGAATCTCCGTCAATCACAATGGTCTGGAATGAAAGCTTTGTTTCATCTCCGATCCCATCAGGGGCTTCAATTCCTGAAATCGTTCCCTTTATGGGGGAATCAACCCGATAAACATACAGGTTAATATCGTTGTCGGGCCCCTTGAAAATATAAAACTCATTCCAGTTGTCATTCCCATGGAAGTATGCTTTGATATTTTGATGAGTTTTCAGGAAAGCAACCATATTTCTTTGTTCAATCGTGGATTCAGCATCTGTGGTAGTGCCATCTTTGAATCTTTCGTCAACAAGATTTTCAAATTTATCGGTTGAATTAATATCATGACTTCCATTGGGATTGGTAAAATGTTTTGCTTCACAATCGGGCTGGTCGTGGGTGAAAATAATGACCGGGGTTGTGACGGTGATATTTGCCAGATCTTTTTCCATCCAGATTCTTTCTGCCGAATCAGGCCACATATTCACAAACATTAAATGAACTCCGGCCAAATTTTTAGAATAGTTTATTTTATCTGTTGAATAGTTATAGGTCGAATTTGTCAGGGGCACAGGTGGATTCATCATGAGGTTGTAAATATTTACCATGGCAGCAGCATCTGTAGGCGGATCAATGGGTTTCGGGTATCCAATGTCGTTTGAAACATCATGATTGCCGCATTCAAGCAAAAAACCGGCTTTTTGATTGTTCCGGTTGGTGAGTGTAATCCCATTCAGATAGCCTGCCGCAAATTGTCCCCAGGAAACAGTTGCAGGTTGGATTTGTGGAGGTCCGACTTCCTGACGACTTGTAATATCTCCGCCAATAATTATATAATCAAAAGCGCCAACCATAGTTCCTTCACTCACTCCACCATCAGCCGGGTAGGTCATTGCCGGTAATTTATTGATTTGTTGTACAAGGGCCTCGTTTACCATGCATGCCTCAACCATTGCACCCCTGAAAGTTCGGGATTCCCCGTAATGCAGGTCGGATGTATAAATAAACTGGGCAATCCCATAGGTGACCGGTAAAGGATCTTCATGCTTTTTGCAGGAATAAACAGATAAAAGTAACAAGAAAAACAGGGAAGCTTCATTTATCAAAAAATTGTGTCTTGGTCCTCTGCGGTTTGCGGTTAGTTTCATTTGGTTTCTCATTTGATTTCAGGAGGTACGAGGCTTATCAGGCGATTGAGGAGCCAGATTATTTTTTCGGTGATGATCGTCAGATCCAACATGCTCCCCTTGTCCTTAGCCGTTACCAGAACGTCACTGTTAATGTACTCATTCCGTACCCGTTCCATCGAAGGGCTGTTCCCGGAACTGAGTTTTTTGAACATGGTTATATCCTCGGCGGTGTTTGATTTCTGGGCTTCAAGGGCTAGATGAATGAGGAGGTCGACGGACTCCATGCAGGAAATGGACAGTCTTTCAAGAACCGTATTTTTCCTGGCATTTACAATGGTTGTTGCTCCGTTTGTAACACTTTCAGCAATCTGACCAAGTATGGCCTGCCGGGTTTGGTAGTAGGCATGATCTTTGGCCGTCAGGTAGTGCATCGGCATTGCGGCAACCGTCTCGCTTGCATCTGTTATTACCCTTGAAAGAGTATTAAAGGCCTCATAACGGGACGCAAGGTCTGCCCCAGTATAATCTTCCCTGGCAGTTGAAAACAAAGCGGCGATCTGCTCAAGCTCACGGGCTTGCTCCAGGTTGATCAGTTCCAGCCCTGACTCAGGATCTTCGGGCTGGAAATCCAGCAGATATTTGGGTTTCGTAAGGCCTTCTGCCTCAGATGGTGGCGACATTCTTGCCAGCCAACGCGACAGAGGTTTGTTGATGGCAGTGAAAAAAACAGCTGATGTCAGGTTAAAAAGAAGGAACACGATGGAGGCCTGATGCTGTAAACTGGGTGTAAGCCAATTTAGCAGGGCCATCACCAATGGAACATGAAAATAAACCTCAATATAGTAAAGCAGGATAAAAACGGTCGCCCCGAAAATATTAAACATGTTGACAAACCGGACAAGTTGCTGTGATGTACCTTGAAATCCATGTCCCAGTAGCGCCTTGAACAAAGTGGATCCGATTGCTGCCCCGTACATGAACAGAAAGGTTTGCGGGCCTGTCAGAATATTTGCCTTTGCCAATCCTATGGCTACCATTGCTACTGCAGTCGATGACTGGGCGATGAACCCCAGCATTATTCCCGCGAAGATCGACAGAAAAGGATAATCAATACTGAAGGTCATTGCCCCGGTAAACCATGCTTCGTGACTTAATGGTTTTACCCCGGCAGTCATTATTTCAATCCCGAAAAAAATCAATCCCAACCCCATCCCGATAAGGAATGGACTTCGGTATTGATCACTTTTTGAAAAATAGAGCGCGATTCCACACACCCCGACAATGAAGGTCACGGCTGCCTCAATGTGCAGGGCCACAAAAAACAGCAGGATCGTATTCCCGATACTGAATCCGGTAAGGATGGCAATGGCCTGGGAAACGTTGAGGAGCCCGGCAGTTATCAGGCTCGCCAGGATCATCAGGGCAGCAGAGGTGCTTTGCATGATCACTCCTGATCCCACGCCAAACAACAGCGCCCTTTTACGGGAAGATACAAACCGTGTAGCAATTTTGCGAAACTTCCTGCTGCTCAATCGTTTTAGTCCTGACGAGAGTAACTCTACCCCGGTGAACATTAATCCAAGGCCTAACAGGATCTGACCGATTATTTCAATCATAGTTATTCAAAGGTATGTTGCAGTTATGAATATTGCTGATACATGATTTCTCCTCCAGATCAAATTTAGAGGTTTTCGTGATACTTTTGGAAGAAATCAACCTGATTTTCCAATCAGGCAACATTCATTGTAACTTTACATTTTGATTTTAAGAATATAATTATGGAAACAAAAATGAAAAAGCGTAAACTTGGAAAGTACGGACCTGAAGTTTCGGCGCTGGGGTTGGGATGTATGGGAATGAGTTTTTCATATGGTCCGCCTCCAGACAAAAAGGAGATGATTTCTTTAATTCGGACAGCCTTTGAACGGGGTGTCACCTTTTTCGATACGGCCGAAGTTTACGGACCCTACACGAATGAAGAACTCGTGGGGGAAGCACTGGCTCCCTTTCGCGATAAGGTTGTGATCGCTACAAAATTCGGCTTCGATACAACCGGTATTTCTGCCCTAAACAGCCGTCCGGAACATATTAAACTGGTTGCCGAGGCTTCATTAAAACGGCTCAAAACAGATGTTATTGATTTGTTCTACCAGCACCGCGTTGACCCGAACGTCCCTATTGAGGAGGTGGCAGGAACTGTTAAGGACCTAATCAAAGAAGGAAAGGTAAAACACTTCGGTCTTTCCGAAGCAGGTGAGCGGGTCATCCGTCGTGCCCATGCTGTACAGCCTGTTACAGCACTTCAAAGCGAATATTCACTTTGGTGGAGAGAGCCGGAGGCCGAAATACTGCCGGCACTTGAAGAACTTGGAATTGGTTTTGTCCCATATAGTCCGCTTGGCAAAGGCTTCCTTACGGGAAAAATCAACGAAAACACCTCCTGGGATAAAACCGATTTTCGCAATACTGTTCCACGTTTATCCCCTGAGAACCGTAAGGCAAATCAAGTCTTTGTAGATTTTATAACGGCCATTGCAAAACGCAAAAATGCAACACCTGCACAAATTGCCCTTGCATGGCTGCTTGCCCAAAAGCCCTGGATTGTTCCAATTCCCGGTACCACAAAACTGACACGTTTGGAAGAAAACATTGGAGCAACGGCAACAGAACTAACATCGGACGACCTTCTTGAAATTAACACTGCCTTATCAAAAATCAGAGTGCAGGGTGACAGATATTCGGAAGGTGCTTCAAAATGGATTAATCGGTAAAATTCAACCATGAAAAAGCAAAGCATGATCAGGAATTATTCGTTAATGGTTATGATGGGGTTTGTCTTAACTCTTCCCTGCAGTTGTACGAAAAGTGAGGGGGCTCCGTCAGACAGACCGAATGGCCATACTAAACGAATAATAAATACACCATTCGCCCCCAAGGTCATCGGGCCATACAGCCAGGCTGTTGAGATCAACGGAATGCTTTTTATTTCCGGGCAGGTGCCCGTGGATCCGGTTACGGATAAAATAGTCGGAGGTGGCATAACGGAGCAGTCCGAACAGGTGATGAAGAACATAGGAGCCATCCTGAAAGCCGCAGGGTATGAATACAGTGATGTTGTCAAGTCGACCTGCCTGATGAGCGATTTGGGCAACTTTACAGCCATGAATGATGTTTACGGGAAGTATTATCCAATTGACCCCCCGGCCCGCGCCACCTTTGCCGTGGTTAAACTTCCGCTTGAAGCTCTGATCGAGATCGAGACAATAGCTGTCAGATCCAGATAACATTTTAATAATCAGATAATCCAAAAGATAGTTAAATGAAAAAAATATCTATCCTGGTTTTCTTCACCTTTTTGAGTGCATTTGGTTTTTCACAATGGACCTGGCAAAACCCTTTACCGCAGGGGAATACCTTACAATCAGTATTCTTTATCAATGCAGGAACAGGCTATGCAGTTGGTGAGTGCGGGACCATCCTGAAAACCATCGACGGAGGCACAAACTGGTCAGCTATGGCGGGGGGAACAGATGCCGAATTATATTCCGTTTTCTTCACCGATGCCATTACAGGATATGCTGTTGGTTACCGGGGAACGATTTTAAAAACCATCGATGGTGGCATAAGCTGGACCACTTTACCTGCAGTAACAGATGCCTGGTTATATTCTGTTTGCTTTACCGATGGCAATACAGGGTATTCGGTGGGTTCATCGGGAACTATCCTGAAAACGATTGATGGAGGCATCTCCTGGACAGCCCAGTCCAGCGGCACCTATTTTAATCTGTCGTCCGTCAGTTTTGCCGATGCCAATACAGGCTATGCCGTCGGTAATGGGCCCGATCATAATGGAATAATCTTGAAAACCTCCAATGGCGGGGCCAGCTGGATCATTTTATCACAAACAACAGATATGAATGCCACCTCTGTTTATGCGGTCGATGCCGATACGTGTTTCGTAACGGGTAACTATTATGATATCTGGACCGCCACAAACCAGGGTCATATCTTAAAAACATCAGATGGAGGTGCAAGCTGGACAACTTTTTACTGTCCGGGCTTTTATTATTTATTTGCCGTGCACTTTGCCGATGCCCATACCGGATTTGCGGTGGGGGATCACGGGATCGTTTTTAAAACCAGCGATGGAGGTGCAAACTGGACCCTGTCGTCCGTAGGAACTACACGGAATTTATATTCCGCCTGTTTCAGCGATCTAAGCCATGGCTTTGCAGTGGGAGATTTCGGAACCATTACTGGGACCATGAATGGAGGCGGTTCCTGGAATGAACTGACATACGGAAATACAAGCTCATTATCGTCAGTTTATTTTACCGGTCCGAGTACCGGTTATGCAGTGGGTTCGGAAGGAACTATTTTAAAAACTACGGATGAAGGAAACACCTGGGACACTATATCCAGTGGAACGACCAGGCAATTAAGTTCTGTTTCTTTCCCTGATGCGGGTACCGGGTATATTTCAGGAACTTGGGGAACAATGCTTAAAACCACCGACAATGGTTCAACATGGACTCCCTTATCTACCGGGTCAACAAGCTGGCTGAGATCCGTTTACTTCATTGATATGTATACGGGTTACGCTGTCGGGGACCAGGGAATCATCATTAAAACCACCGATGGAGGAACCACCTGGACCACTTTATCAGGAGGAACTGCTGAGCATCTGTTTTCAGTCTATTTTCCGGGCATTCTTACGGGTTATGTGGCCGGCAACCATGGAACCATTTTAAAGACAACAAATGGAGGCACAACCTGGGCGGAATTATCAAGCGGGACCATCGAAGATCTGGCGGATATATGCTTTACTGACAGTTTTACGGGTTACGTTGCAGGGTTTGGTGGCAGCATTTTAAGAACCACCAATGGAGGTTCAGACTGGATTGCCGTATCAGGTCTCCCCGGTTACAGGTTGACGGAAATTTGCTTTCCCGGCACAAATACAGGTTATATTTCCGGTTATTCCTATCCGACTGTCAGTGAATCAATTATTTTAAGAACGCTCGACGGGGGTATAAACTGGACCCCGCTGCAATTGCCGACAAACAATAATTTATTTTCTGTCAGTTTTACCGACGACAACACAGGTTATATTGCCGGCGGCGGCGGATCTATTTTAAAGACCACCCATGGCACAACGGTATCCATTCAGGAACCCCGTTCACAGCGACCGGGTATCACGATTTTCCCGAACCCGGCCCATGATCTTATCAGCATAGGAATGAACAGTGAAATGGGCGAAGGGGTCCGGGTCAGGATCTTTACTGTAACGGGACAACAGGTAATGATTCATAAATTCCGCGACAGGCAGCAAATTCAGGTGGACTTAAGTTCACTTTTGAAAGGTGTTTATCTGGTGGTGATTGAGACCAAGTCGGGGAAGGAGACTCACAAGCTGGTGAAACTGTAGTCCGGCAGCGGGAAATCCACCCTGGTGAATATGATGACGGGGATTGATTACCCGACAGACGGGAAAATTGTGCTGAACGGCACAGAGATCGGGCAGATGAACGAAAGCCGGCTGGCAACATGGCGGGGAAAGAACATCGGCATTGTATTCCAGTTCTTTCAGGTGATCCCGACGCTCACCATCCTTGAAAACATCCTTATCTCCATGGAATTTGTCAACTGCATTCCCATTTCTGGTACTGGCAGCTGTGTTCTTTGGACGGCTGATGCTTGGGAATGACGCAAAACTCGAATATGCGTTCAGCCCTTCCGGATTTTTCATTACTTTGGCCGTGACCCTTCTATTTGGATGGATGGCCAGCCGCATCCCGGCCAAATCGGCCATTAAAGTTTCAACACATTCAGCATTGTCTTAAGAATAATCAGAAAATCATGAAATAGTACCTTTTAATTCTCGAGGTAACCCGTCAGCAGGGCCATGAGTTTATCTTTACTGATCGGTTTGGAAATATACCCGTCACAACCCGCCTCTTCGCTCTTTTGCTTATCGGTGGACATGGCATAGGCTGTTTGTGCGATCACCGGAAGACTGGGTTGCAGTGCCTTGATCTCCTTTGCCAGGTCCCATCCGCTGGCATCAGGCAGCCTGATGTCGAGCAAAACAAGGTCGAATGTTTCAAGCTGGGCAAACGATTTCCTCAGTTCCCGGGCACTGTAAGCTGAAACCAGGCTGGCTCCGGTACGTTTCAGGATGATGTTGAGAAACTGCATGTTCGTCTCCTCATCTTCGACCAGCAGGATCTTTTTACCGGACCAGTTATGGAGGCCAGTTTTTTTATTGCTACCCAGGCTTATCTTTCCTGGAAGTTTTGAGTCAGGCTCAGCTTCAAACGGAAAACTGAAGAAGAAGGTACTTCCTTTGCCAGGCTCTGATTCCAGCCAGATTTCACCTCCCAGCAGGTCAAGCAGTCCCTTGCAGATGGCCAGTCCAAGCCCGGTTCCTCCGTATTTATGCTTGTCATGCGTATCGGCCTGCCTGAAATACTCAAAGATCAGGGTCAGGTTCTCTTGTGAGATCCCGATCCCGGTATCGGATACATAGCAGGTGACCTTCCCGTCTTCAGGTGCATGGTATCCAAAGCGGATCATGCCTGAATCGGTGAATTTTATTGCATTGTCGATCAGGTTGGAGAATACCTGTTTGAGGATGTATCCATCGGTGATGATGTCAAGGTTTTTCCCGGTGAAGTTCCGCTCGGGGAGGAGGGTGAGATTTGTTTTTTTGTTTCTTACAATCCGTTCTGAAAAAACAGACTCCAGTTCATCAATCACGACATTCATCGACACAGTCTGCCTGATCACGGTTGCATTGCCCGATTCGATCCTGGAGATCTCCAGCAGGTCGCTGATGATGTGCATCAGGTCGTTGGAACGGGATTGTATGATGGCTGAAAATTTATTGCGCTCCTCCTCCGAAAGATCAGGATCTGAAATCATGCTTGCGAAACCTACGATGGCATTCATCGGAGTGCGAATCTCATGGCTCATGTTAGCCAGGAAAGATGATTTGAGCCGGTCCGACTCCTGTGCCTTTTCCTTGGCAGCGATCAGGTCCTGTTCGATCCGCTTCCTTTGAATGGAAAGGCCCACCTGTTCTGAAACAAACTCCAGGATCTCCATGTCTTCTTCCGAATAGGCATGTGGATTGTCATAGCTTTGAACCACAAAAGCGCCGAACACCCTGCCATCGATATGCAGGGGGACGCCCAGCCAGCAGGCTGCAGGAACACCAATGATCTCAACGGCACCTGATCCCAATACCTCCTTTCGCTCGGTGGGGGTGATCAAAACAGACTTATCCTGCAATACCACGAGGCCTGTCATGGATTTTGCGGCTGGCCAGGAGGTCAGATCATCCTTTTCATCCTGTAAATAGGGTGAAGAAAACATCCCGGTTGCTTCATCATAAAAGGCGATATAAAAATTGGTGGTATCGACCAGGACGCCCAGTTCTTTGCCGATGATCCTGATCAGCTCCTCCTCATCACGGGTATTGGAAACTGCATTTGACACATTGTACAGCACCTGCTGGATCTTCTCGGCATTTTTCCGTTCGGTTATTTCGTGCTCCAGTTTCCTGTTTGCCTGGATCAGCTCGGCGGTCCGGGCCTGGATGAGCTGTTCGATGTTCGCCTTTTCGCTCCGTAATTTATCCTCCGATGCCCTGATCCGCAGCATGACATTGATCACGGCGACCAGCTCGGGCAGGTCGTACGGCTTTGATAAAAAAGCATCGGCGCCCAGTTCAAGTCCCCTGATGCGGCTTTCAGAATCGGTGTGAATGGCTGTGACCATGATAACCGGGATATGCCGGGTGAGTTCATTTTGCTTCAGGATCCGGCAAACTTCGAAACCATCCATCCCGGGCATGAGGATGTCAAGTAAAATGGCATCCGGCTGTTCCGCGCAGGCTACTTTAATCCCTTCTGCTCCCGACAGGGCGGTGAGCACGCTAAATTCGGGGAAATAGGATTTGATCACTGCCTTGATGGTGGTCAGGTTGTCATGCTGGTCGTCAATGGCTAAAATTTTCTTCATGGGTGTCTCTTTTTAAAAGGCCTTCAAAAGAAAAACCTGCAAGGGTTTCAGGAATCAGGTGTTAATTTATGAAGCAGTGTTTCAATTTTCGATAAAAGATCTTCCCGGTCAATGGGTTTTGACACATATTCATCACACCCTGCTGCCAGGATCTCATCCCGGTCGTTTTTCATAGCCTTTGCCGTAACGGCAATAACTGGTATGTGTTTGGTCTTCTCCCCCTCTTTCAAAGCATTCAGCACATCAAAACCGCTCATTCCGGGAAGGGAGATGTCGAGCAAAATCAAATCGGGTGATTCCGTGATGGATTGTTGTAAACCCTCTTCGCCGTTGACCGCTTCGATGAGGTCGTAACGGTCCCTTAAGATGGCAAATAGGGTGAGCCGGTTATCCCGGTTATCCTCCACCACCAGTATTTTGCTCCGGCCCTGGTTCAGCCGGGTAACGCGTTCAGCCGGCTTCGTTCCGGGGTCTGGTACAACCGGTTGTTTCCCGGGATGGGGCTCCGCCATCGGTGCAATTCCCAGCATGGTTTTGACTTTGTTCAGGAGTTCCTGCGTGTTCACATCCCCTTTCTGGATCAGTTGCTGAATGTTGTTGGCCGAAAGCCGCGACAGGTCATTTTTTGTCAGGTTCCTGGCTGTCAGGATAAGGACCGGGAGTTTACGGGTTTCTTCGGTGCTCCGGATCGTATCAAGCACGGCAAAGCCGTCAATGCCGGGCATCATCAAATCGAGGATGATCCCGTCGGGGATGGTGTGCTTCATGTATTCAATGGCCTGCTCGCCGTCGCAGGCAATGTCAACCAGGATCCCCTCCTTCTCCAGTATTTTCTGAACCTGGATCACGGAGGCCTGGTTGTCTTCGACAATGAGAATCCGTTTGGCCTGGTCTGGCTGCATCGTTTTCCGGAGTAAGGGTTTAATACCCGGAAGCTGGTCCAGTATCCTCCTGATCTCTTCATAGATTTTTACCGGGGTGATGACGCTTTTGTTGAGTACCGCTGCCACTTTTCCCGTTAGCTGTTCTTTATCCTGTGCGGTCAGATCTTTGGCGGTGACCACGATAACCGGCAGATCACGGGTTTCCGGTTTTTTCCTGATCTCCTCCAAGACCTGGAACCCATCCATGTCCGGCATCATTAAATCGAGCACCAGCACATCGGGTTGGTGGTAGCGGAGCATCTCAAGGCATTGCATGCCGCTATCGGCCTGGATATCATCCAGGTTTTCCAGTTGAAGGATATCATGAACCTGCTTCCGGTCGATGGGGTTGTCATCCACCACCATAATGGTAACCGGCGATGGGCTCAGTTTCCTGATCTCCCGGATGAGGAGCTGACGGTTGATCGGTTTGGCAACATAGCCTACGGCGCCCAACGCAAAACTGGTTTGCTTGTCGTCGGATACCGAAATGACGATCACCGGGATATGCGATGTTTCGGGATTATTCTTTAATTTTTGCAACACCTCCCAGCCATCCAGGTCGGGCATGATGATGTCGAGGGTTATGGCGTAGGGTTTAAATTTCTGAGCCAGCTTAAGGGCCTCTATCCCCGAAGTCGTTCCTATCGGGTGATAGCCTCCCGCTTCCAGGGCGGCTGAAATCTGCTGCACGATCCCTGGATCGTCGTCCACCACGAGGATGATCCTGTTCAGGGCAGTGGATATATTCGCAGCATTCCATGGTACGTCCTCCGGTTCGACTTGTCCCTCCCATTGTACCGGGACCGATACGGTGAAAACCGAGCCTTTGCCCAGGGTGCTTTCAATGGTGATGTCGCCATGCAGCACCTGGACCAGCTTTTTGGCGATGGACAGACCCAGCCCGGTCCCTTCATAGGAGCGTGACGTGGATCCATCGGCCTGCCTGAACTCTTCGAATATATGCGGGAGGACGACTTCAGAAATACCTATCCCGGTATCCTCTACCCGGATATGGGCTGTTTTGGAATCGGCGTAAACCGAAACGTAAACCCCTCCCGACTCAGTGAATTTTACTGCATTCCCGATCACATTGGTCAGAACCTGATGCAGCCGGTGCTCATCTGTCTCAATCTCAACCGGGGAATCAGAAGCGATCAGCTCAAGGGTGATCTTTTTCTGTTTTGCCAGCGGGCGGATGTTATCGGTAACCTGGCTCAGCAAGGCCGGCAATGATACGGTTTTGGTCTGAAGTTCCATCTTTCCGGCCTCGATCTTCGAGAGATCCAGGATGTCATTGATAAGCGACAGCAGCCGTTTGCCATTCCGTTCAACGATCTCAAGGTATTCATTTTCTTCGGTCGTTAATTTGTCTTTGGCCTGCATCATCAGCACCCGCGAAAGGGCGTTGATCGAATTCAGGGGGGTGCGCAGCTCATGACTCATGTTCGACAGGAACTGGCTTTTCAGGCGTGATGACTCTTCAACCTGAATCCGCTGCATTTCAAGCTCCTGGTTCTGCAACTGCAATTCATCACTGCTTTTCTGAAGTTCATTGGCCTGTTGCTTCAGCTCCTCCGATTGCTCCTGCAACTCTTCCGATTGAGCCTCCAGTTTCTGGTTCGACCTTAAAAGGTTCTCGGCCAGGATGGCTGTTTGTTCGCTGGCAAGCAGGTTGCAGTATGAACTGTTGATCGCATTCCATGAAATATTCAGGATCTCAATGGCCTCCCTGGTGAAGCATTTTATATTTACAAGTGAAACAAAGGCAATCACGGTTGAGTTGTTGTTTATCACAGGGATCGTCACAATTTCCCGGGGATGGATTTCTCCTGCCGTGGTCTTAAACCTGAAAATAGTGTCGCCGGGTATATCACTGATGAGGCTGATGCACTTTTGTGCAATGGCATTGCCGGGCTCTCCCTCTGTGTTTTCGGCCATAAAGGGCTCCAGCATATCTTTGTGGGCGCCAATAGAATCGAAATGTTCAAACTCGGTACCCGCCTCATTCAGGGTATAAAACACGCCCATAACGGCCCCTGTTTCCTTGAGCAGGGACTTCAGGATGGCTCCGGAATATTGTTTGCGCCCCGAATGACCGATCATGGCATTTGAGATCACTGTTACACCGTTCTGGATCCTTGCTTTCGATTCAATGCTTACGACCATGATGTTGATGGATTCGCCCAGCCGGCCTAGTTCATTGGCCGATTTGACCCGGTTCCTGATGGAATAATCGCCTCCGGCAATTTTTTTGGTATCGGTATTTAATTCAATGATCGGGGAGGAGATGGATCTGCTGAGAAAATATACAATCACCATGATGAATAAACCTGAAACGATCAACAGGATGATGAGCAGTTGACCCATGGTATTGGTGGGGGCACTCAGCTCGGCCCAATCCTGTTTACACACGAAACCCCAGCCGGTTTCCGGAATATAGGTGTAGGCAGCCAGCACCTTCTCTCCCCGGTAATCATTCCCGACGACGATCCCTGTTTTGCCTTGTGCTGCATTCATGGCCGGCACCGCCTTGATTTGAAGCTTCAGGGGCGCATCGGCAAACCAACGAAGTTCATTCAGCGCCACCACATCTTTGTTCACCAGCAGGGTTTCACCGGTTTTGCCAAGCCCGGTCCGGTTTAGCAGCAATTTATACAGTGAATTCTGAAGATCGACAAGGGCAACGATGATCCCGATAACTTCTTTATTGCTTTGTCCCGATGCATGCAATGGCACTGAAAAGGTCATCGTATTTTCGAGGGAAGAGTTTGAATAATAGATATCCTTTATGTAAAGGCTGTTGTTTTTTAACGGGGCCTCAAAGTAAGGATCGCCGGTTTTATCCAGCCCTTCAGATGAAGCATTGGTTGAAATTTCAACTTTCCCGGTCTGTGCATCGATGATGAAGATCTCCTGGTATACGACATAGTTCTTCAAATAATTGGAAAGAATGACCCTGAGCTTTCTTTTATGCTCATTTGCCAATTTTTGATTGTTTCTTACATCCATTTCCCGGGTTAAAAGTCTCAAACCTTCGTTATGGGCCATGGTATTCAGGTTGGCCGACCTTTCTGCAATCCAGGTTTCCACCTGCCCCACCTTCAGGTCGCGGATGGCCGCCAGTTTGGTATAGGTGTTTTCTTCAAAGGCCTTTGTGCTCTCCATGTAGGTAATAACCATGCCGATAAGCAGGGGCGACAAAGCCAGGAGGAGGAACCAGAAGGTGAACTTGGCCCGGATGCTTGAAAAATTAAATCTTTTCATTCAGATATTATTTGGAATCATTGAATCGTATAGATCACTTTTTTTCAAAAATCTTACAATACTTCGAAACCTGCCTGAACTTTTCCCTGAAAGGGGACACCGGCGCCTCTGTTTCACCGAGCATTAAAATTCCTTTCGGGGCCAGCGATTTGTGCAATTTGTTAAAGATCAGTTCCTGGAATTCAGGGTTGAAATAGATCAGGACGTTGCGGCACAACAAAAGGTCGAAGTCTCCGAACACGCTTTCGCTGGGTGCATAGCTGTGTTTGTCGAGCAGGTCGTACACCGAAAAGCGGATCATCCTTTTCAGGCTGGGCCGGATGGTAAAAACACCATCATTCCCAGTAAAATAATCCCTGAAAAAACCATGCCTGACCTCTTTGATGCTTTCGGCCGTGTATTCTCCCTGTCTGGCTTTGCTGATCACGCCGGCATCAAAGTCGGTCGCAAAAAAATCGATATGGAGGCTGATCTTTTCACATGCGAGGTATTCATTCATCAGCATAGCCACTGAATAGGCCTCTTCACCGTACGAACACCCGGCCGACCAGATCCTCAGGGCAGGGTCGTTTCGATTTTGTTTTGCCTTGATCAGGTCGGGGAGGATTATTTTCGAGAGCAGTTCGAAGGAGAACGGATCCCTGAAAAAGCGGCTGACATTGATCATGAAATTCTCGATCAGCCGTCCCGGTTCGCAGGGATCGGTGGTAAGAAGCTGATAGTAGGCTGACGGATCGTTGGTCCTGGAGTTGATCATCCTGTTTGTGATCCTTCGTTCGAGCATCTCCATGTGGTACGCCGAATAGTTAAACCCCCGGTTTTGGTGCAGAAATTCAAGGATGTCGGTGAAATTATATCCCACGTTTTTCAGATTAATCCAGCCACCAAGTTATTAAATATATTGATGCCAAATATACCCGATAAAAACAGGGTTTGCTTATGGAAGATGGCAATAATTTTTATCCGGATTGTTATACCAGGTCTGATTTACGGTCCCCCCTGATTCAGCCCAGGCACGGAATTGCGGGTAGGCCAGGAGAATCTCCGTTTTTTCATTCGGAATCCAGAATTCAGGTGAAACTACTTCAAGACCCCAGGGCAGATTGGTGGAGGATCTGTAAAAACCCGTTGGGTTTGTAAAAGTGGTGCCGGGGCTCCAGATCCATGAGGGGGGTGAATCATCATCTACGGTTCCGAACAAATTCATATTGGCGGCCATGGTGGGAGGATTCCCATAGGTGTGTACTTCATGATCGCGGTCCAGGTAAATATATACCTGGATCCTTGGGTTATTCCCTCCCTGGCTGTTATTCCAGGTGTACCCGAAATCGACCGTCTGGCCCAGGCTTTCAAGGAGATTGTTGTTGAAAAGCATGACGGCGTTATTGACCTGCGGGTCCTTTTGCACATTCAGTGGTTCTGTGAAGGTCACTGCATTTGCCGGAAGGTAGGTGAAATGGGTTGCCGTTGCGTCCGACTTCAGCCATTCGATTCCTGCCCCCCGGGGAATCCCGCCCCCGATCCAGTATACGTTGCTGATCACCCGTCCGCCAACAAGGTTGTTCTGGGCATTCCTGTACTGGTGAACCTTTGTTTTGAGTATGACGTCGTTGAAATCATAATCTCCATAACCCGGCCACAGGTCTTCATAGAGATGAAAATAGTAATTGTTCCCCGATGGAAAGATCGTGTTGTATGCCCTGGTGGGGTCCTGGGGCCAGTAATCCGATTCATCGGGAACTCCATCCCCGTCGGCATCGGGCTGTACCGAAATATTCACCCAGGATGCCCCGTTGATGACCCCGGGAAAACCTCCGCCCGGTGCAGAATTGCCCGCCACCGTCCCCGTTCCCTCGTTGAATTTCCAGTAGCCCACCAAACCGGTTTCATTCCCGACCGGGTTGGCATTATAAAAGGCTGTGACCTCTGCATCACTGAATGCCCTTGTCCAGATGCAGATATTATCCAGTAATCCGTGAAAATACTTGTCGGGGGTGTTATCTCCCCACCGGCCAAAGGTTGTGATCAGTACATTGGGATTGTATGCCATCACGCTGCTGCTCATTCCTTCATAGATCCCGTCCAAGTATAACTTACGGGTTCCGTCGGCCATGAATACGCCGACAACCTGGTGCCACGTGTCGTCCGAAACATTCTGGTTGGTGCTCTTCACATATTCGGTAGCCCCGTTTTTCGATTTAACCTCTGCTTTATAAAAATTCTCGGCAAACTTTCGGAGGTAGATTCCATAATACCCGGTGGCTGTATTCGGATTGGCAATATTGACCAGCACCATGTCTGAGTTTTCAGTGCCACCCCCCGGCGTTTTAAACCAGGCGCTGAATGTAAAGGGATACTGTACCACAATACCTGTCGAACCGTTGTTGTTAACCTGGATGTAATTGCCGCCGCCATTCAGATCCAGTGCAAAATCGGCCGAAGCGGATGATTTCAATGCCTGCCCGATCACAAAATCGGTTTGGGCCACCTCCGTCCGGATATATTTGCTGAGGCGGGTTACCGGGGAATAAATTCTCAGAGAATCAGTGCCATAGGGCAGCTGAAACGAAAAGAGCACCTTGTTCCCGGTGATGGTTTGTGCATCGAGCAGGTTGCCGCTTTTATCATACAGCCGCAAGGTCTGCCCGTTCCCATTCCCGGCAATGTCGACCGTCAGAGAATAGTTTGTTGAACCAGACCAGTCAAATCCGGCAGGGACCTTCATGTCTTTCATTGCCTGGCTGGTATTGTCAGGATCGCTGGTTTTTCTGCAGGCTGTGAAGGAGAGGGCGATGATCAGGATCAGGGAAACAGTTTTCATGGTTTTCATGGATATATCACTTTGGAAGAGATCAAAACAGGAATTATTTGCGTCGGATGACAGCCATCAAGGAACAAATTTAGTTGTTTTTCAGGACATTGCGACCTGTGGGCTGAATTTTAATAAAAAACAAATTAACAATATCCAGATAATCCTGGTTGCCGTGTTTATCCTGGTTTTTAAGCTGTGGTTGATTAGAAAAAATTATATTTTTGTTACTCAGGAACAACCATAAATGGGAACCATGAAAAAAAATATTTCACGCCGGGAAGCCTTAAGGGCCATCGGGTTAACGATGGGCACTGCGGCCATCGGCACACAGGGTTTTTCCCAGGTCGGGGAGGCGTTGACAGGAAATACTCCCAAGCCAATGTCCGGGCCTGATACAGGCATTCCAGCTCCAGGAAGGATCATCGGGGCCTGGAACGAGTGGGGCAAATTACATGAAGCGGTTCTCGGGTATGTTGAAGACCTCACCGAACCCAGCTACATTGATGCGCTGATCTGGGTATCGGACGAGGGAAAGCTGGCGTTAAAAGAGAATGCAGGGAGGCTCACCACCGAAGCCTACCCCGAACTGGCCGCCAGCATCACCCAGACCATTGATGCCCTGGAACGCGTGCTGAAGGACCATGGCGTTACGGTTTACCGCACCAAACCCATCCCGAAGAATTCGAAAGAGGAACTATCCTACCTGAAGGATATTCAGAAAGGGAACTATACCATTGGCGGGGCCGACTTTTTCAGGGTCCTGGGAAACCGGGTAATCCTGCTGAATTCATTCCATCTCCCCTTCCGGAGAAATAACATCTGGTCGGTGAGGCGGCTGCTCGAACCCCTGCTCGTGAACAGCAATGCGCAGTATATTTCGACCCCGCCGCCCTCGCCTCATTACACCGGTGATGAACTCTATCTCGAAAACGGCGACATCATGGTTGATGGAAACAACGTGTATGTCGGCATGTCAGGAAATGCCACCAGTCCGAAAGGGGTTGCCTGGCTGAAGCAGTTGCTGGGCGATGAATACAGGGTCCATATCATCCGCCTTAAACCCGATCTCTTCCATCTCGACTGGCTGCTGTCGCTGAATCGTCCCGGACTGCTTACCTATTGCCCGGAAGCGTTCATCGACCCGCTTCCCGAAACCCTTTCAAGATGGGATAAAATCGAAGTCAGGGCCGATGAAACAGCCGGGGCAAACAACCTGAGCATCGATGAAAAGACCATTGTTGTTCCAGAACATCTCACCCGCATTGCCGATGCCTACGACAGGAAGGGAATGAATGTACTGACGATCCCTGCAAAGGATACCATCGAGTATGGCTCCGGGCCAAGGTGCCTGACGGCCATTCTCCGGCGCGATCCATAGGGACTCCTTTCCGGTTCCCCGGGGTGATACAATTTTGTAAGACTCCGTTAAATATTGTATGTTTGTGGTTCAAACCGACATTATGCATAAGTCAAGTTTATTGATGATGGCGTTGACCATCCCATTGTTCCTATTTTTTACGGGGTGCAATTCTAAAGCGAAATCATGGAACCAGGCGCAAAAAGATAAATGGACCGAGAGCTGCAAGAAGTTTATGAATGACCGCGGGGTTGCTCAGAAGGATGCAGCTGGGTTTTGTGATTGCATGCTGAAGAAGACCTCAGAAAAATACACCCCGGAAGAGGCGGTTAAGATCACTCCGGCCGAGGAGCAGCAACTTTGGAAACAATGCGATTATAACTGGTAACGGAAAAGACGAGACTGTACAGAACAATTTTGCACTTTCTGCCGTACATTTGCATCATCATGTTCGACAACAAACGAAATAGCGGCTCAGGCATCTTTGTAATGATCCTGATGATCGTCTTCTTTTCTTTCTTCCAGAAGGAGAAAGATCCGGACAATTCAGCAACCCGGGCCGTTATTTCCCATACGAACAGTTCAACACTCCAGGCGGTTGCCGGGCCGGCGATCACGGTACCCCCAGCTGACTTTTACCGGATCAGCCCCTTCCACTCAAATTTTACATGCCCCGGATATGGCCTTCCGGGCATGGAACAGGGTTCAGAAAATCTCCTTACCGGCCATCACAGCCTTTCGCAGCTGAATCATCCGCTGAATCACCCGGTCATCACCCTGTTTTTCCTGCAAAAGATACCTGAGCAGGGAGGTGAGGACGATCTCCCCGTCCTTTCTTAGTTCACTGAACTTTTATTTCACTGACCACCGCATATCCATGCACGGTTTTATTATTCCATTCATTGAATTCAAAATTTATAAATATGAAAACTGTAAGATATATTTTCATGGGGCTGATGTTGTTCTTGTTCACCCCTGTTTGCCATACCCAAACCCCGGTAACTACCAAACAGGTCATTACTTTGCAAAGTGTACCCGGAAATGCATCAGATAAACTGCTCTCCGAATCGAAAGAGATCCTGCTGCGACGACTGGCAGCCATGGGGATCAGGGATGCCGGGATCACCCAACAGGCCGGGGTATCCGAACTGGTCGTCACAGTGGAGGATACCATCTCCCGCGCAACGCTTTCGGACCTCCTGCTGATCCGGGGAGATATCCATCTTGGTGAATCCATCCATGAACAGGATGTGAAGGAGGCGCATGGCGATTTTACCGACCCTGGTCTCGCCGTCCTTTGTATCACCCTGAAAGAAGAGGCCTGGAAGAGGTGGGAAAATGAAACCATCCGCCATAAAAACCAGCCTGTTGACTTCGTGATTGACAACAAGGTTTATGGTTCCCCGTGGATCGCGGATAAAATTCCCCACGGGCAGATTTCACTGAGCGGCAGCGGCTTCTCAAAGGACGGGGTCAGGAAACTGGCAGCCATCCTTTCGGGCGGAACACTGCCCCTGAAATTTACCATGGTGGATAATCACTAAAGGGAGCGATGCATCCATGAAAAATCCCTGTCCTTTCCGGCGGGGATTTTTTTTGTCATCAGCCCTTCCCCATGACCCTCCAGGCGATCCCCAGGCTCAGCTGGTAATAGTCCCAAAAGGCGCCGAGGTATCCTCCGAAGGAGAGGTCGGCCTGCAGGTTCTCACGGATCAGGAAGGCCACCCCGGTATCCATGAAATATTCGGGGGATTCGTACAGCGCTGCAAAGCCGTAACCCTCGGCGTACACATCCCATTTCGGGTGGAGGTGGATGTCGAAACATACCGCAAAAAAATGGGTGGGCGAGGGGGAGATCCCGTCCCAGGCAATCCCATAGTTATAGCTCAGGTTGAGGTTGCCGGCAAAGTCGTTCGACATAAGCAGGAAAAAGGAGGGGGCCACATGGTCGGGTCTGAATTCCCTGGTTCCCCAGAAGGGCATCTTCAGGTTGAACATCACCGATAGGTTGGGTATCACCCCGCGCTGGCTGAAAAGCCTGATCTTGGCGCCGAGGTTCAGCGGCGTGATTCCATAAACCACCGAGGCACCGGCGCTGTCAGTTGTAATGTTGTAGGGAAAATCGCATTCGAGGCGCAGCTCCGCCCACTTCAGCACGCCATATCTGACAAGAAGGGAGGAGAAGAGGAAATCCTGGCTGTGAACCGGTCCGTTGAGGAGGCTGGTGAACTGAAGGCCGTTCTCCAGTTGAAATTTCCGGTGCGCCATTACACCGGGAGGGGTGGCCATGCCGGGCCTGTCAGCCGAAAAGGGGACGGGATCATCCGTTTGCGCCATCACTGGTACACAAAGCAGGAGGAGGTGGGAAAGAAACAACAGGATATACCTCATGGCCAACAGTTTCCTGTCGCCCTGCACGCGGTATAAGCACAAAACCTTTTTATGCAGATCAACGGCTGTGGCCATCTCGAAGCCGACCCCCAGGCTGGGTGTGGAGACCTCGGGCACCACGAAATCAGCGCCCGAAAGCCAGCCGATGTCACGCTTGAAAATTTCCTCATCCGTCATGTCCGCTTCCCCCATCGGGGTGAGGCCGGCATCTCCGATGTGCTCAGTTAAAACCTCCCCGAAACGCTGCAGATATCCGATGATCTTTTGAAAAAGATCAAGGTCGTTTCGTCCGCCCCTGATTGAACCGGCAAAATAGATTTTTTTCATGGCATGGATACATGCGTAGGAAAATGCCCCTTCAAATATAGGCTAAATTGGGTGGATCGCGCCAATATATTCACCCGTTGTGAGGGATAAAAAGAGGCCGGATCTTTATTTGAGCGAAGCCGTTTTCCTGATCAGCCGGATCCTGAACCGGCCGTCGGTAACCTGCTTCGTGAGACCGGTTTTGGTGCGGATCACCCCTGAAAAGGTACCGGTAAGCACATCATCTGTTTTATCGGTAATGATCATCTCCACACTCTGATCAAGGGAGGTTCCGAAGTAGTTGCACGAATCGGTGGTCCCGAAGACGGTGTCGTTCGGGTACAGGTAGTCATTCAGCTGCACTTCACAAAAGGGAACGGGCTGGTTCAGCGGGAGTGATTCCATCCCGGTGCCCTGGATATACAGGGAGATGCCTTTGGTGGCCAATTTTGCATCATTCCGGTGGATGCCGAAAAAGCCATAGGTGTAATAAACATTCGACATGGTATCGGCCATCCCCTCGCTGGTATAGAAGGGGGCTGTAAAGTAGAATGACTCGGAACCGAATTTCCCGCTGATGGATCCCAGTTCAGGAATGACCGGCGTTTCGGGTGTGGTCTCGTCTTTTTTGCAGGAAAACAGGAGGATCAGCAAAGAGAGTAAAATTACCTGGTTTGTTTTCATAATGCTGTTTTTTTAAAAGTTGCCTGTGAAAATGGTCCGTTCGGAATGTATTGTTAAAACGTAAAACCTGATGCCAAATTGCATCCATCAAATATAGCCCTTCCCCCGTTATAAAGCTGGTATAGTCCGAAGAGGGCGAGGAAAAGGGCCGAGAGCCCCACCAGGGTATGCTGCAGCCGGGGGCCCCGCTCCCGGGCCTGGTGAAATATCAGGATCAGCAGGGTGGTGATTACGAACATGGTAAGGTAGAAACCGGTCACCAGCAGGATCCCAAACAAAGGCGTTTCATTCCAGCCCTTCAGGAACAGCGGCCCGATCACGATGCTCCAGCCAAGGTAGGGGCCCGGGTTCAGGAAATTCACCAGCGTGGCATTGAGCAGGGTTTTTCGGGAAGAACCACCGGAAACCCGGATGCTCTCCCCTCCCTTTTTCCATGATCTCAGGGCCTGGCAGGCCAGGTACAGCAGGAACAGTCCGCCCGGAATCTGCAGGTATTGCAGAAACCCGGCTGGCAGATTCCCGAGGATGAGCAGGCAGACTACGGCAATTGGACCGTCGCTGATCAGCGGGGCGAAAACGGCCGGGAGGGCCTTTTTCCAGCCCGACTGCAAAGTGCGCGAGATCAGGTAAACCGATAGGGGTCCCGGCTGAACGGCCGCCACAAATCCGAAGGTGATCCCGGGGATCAGATAGTTCCAGAGGGCGAGGGAGGCGGGCATGGGTTAAGTATAAGGAATTACCGGTTGTTAATTGCTTTCTTCAACGAGTTTAATCTCCTCTTCTGTCAAACCATAAAGCTTATAAACAAGTTGGTCAACATCAGCTTCAAGAGAGCGTATATCGGCTAAAGGATCGGTTTTTTTGATTTCGAGTATATGAATTACTTTTTCAACAATTGGTCTTTGGATAGGTTCAGAAACAAGAGGAATCAGGAGTTTTCTTAATTCAGCTAAGGTAGTTAGTCTTAAGTCATCCTTCGTTGCAATGGAGGATGATTTTAAATAGAGGTACGAAAATATGGCCTGTTATCATCAAAGACCACCAAAGGTGGATCTAATGATGGAAGAATTGATGGGTTTTTCTATAATGAGTTAAACAAGGTCGTCAAATCAAAGGTTTGGTTTGTAATCAATTCTTCAACAGTATTGGCAGATTCTACAATCTACACTTGGTCTAGCGACAATATAGTGTCTTCCGTAAAGAATTACACCCCAACATTTAGTAATTGGATAACATTAACACAAAATTATACTTATGATGATAAAGTCAATAGTATGAAATTAAATGGACTTCCGCAAAGTGATTTTAGAGGCTGGTCAAAAAATAATCTAACCAAATCAACCGTTGTCGATCATCCTGAATTGACCTATACCATCACATACCTGGAATACAATTCATCAGGATTACCAACAATCTATACTTGGCAATCAGCACAAAGCAATTATAAGAATATTGTGAATTATCAATGTAATTAGATTTTTTGCCTTGTGGCCCCAGAAAAATAAAACGAGCCTTCACTTTAAAAGTGAGGGCTCGTTAATTTTCACGCGATTTTGAACCTTGCTATCTTTGTTTTGGTATCCTTAATAATTATTGACAAATCAATTTCAGCAATGGGCCCCGGTAATGTTCCCCGATGGGCAACTCAACCTGATTTATCTTGACATGATGCGGCCCTACCGATTGAATTTTACTGACCGGGACCATATATGATTTATGTATCCGGATGAATTGCCCGGGAGGGAGTTTCTCCTCCAGTTTTTGGAAAGAAAGCAAGGTGAGTATCTTCCGGCCGGGTAAATGGATACCAAGGTATTCCCTCATCCCCTCAACATACAGGATATCGGAAGGGTCAATTTTTTCGGTATGGTTGCCGTTTTTAACAAACAGGTATTTACCTGGTACTGCCAGCCATGGAGGCTGATTTCCTACGACGGCCCTCCGTTCATGAAAATGGTTATAAACCTTGTCGGCTGCTTTCAGAAACCTTTCAAAATTGAATGGTTTGAGCAGGTAATCGCTCACATCCAATTCATACCCTTTGAGCGCATATTGTCCATATGCCGTCGTGAGGATTATAAATGGCTTTTCATGCAGGATTTCAAGAAGCTGGATCCCGGTAAGCAGGTCCATCTGAATATCAAGGAAAATCAGATCAACTTTATTGTGATGAAGGTATTCCAGTGCATCAATGGGTTTCCCAAATTGACCCATAAGCTCAAGGAATGATACACGTGAAATGTATTCCGTGATCTTGAGTAAAGCGAGAGGTTCATCATCAATAGCAATACAGCGCATTTTCATGGATCGGAAATTGTCAGGACAACATGAAAGATATTATTTTCCCTGATGATTAACAGCTGGTGGAGACCAGGATAAAGCAGTTCAAGGCGGCGCTTCACGTTTTCGAGTCCCAGTCCCCCGGTCGTTTGAGTTTGCTTTTCTCCGGTACCGATGCAGGTATTCTCCGATTCAAACGTGATCTGCTTTTTCCCGGCAACAATCCTGAACCGAATCCCAGTCTGGGTATTTTCCTTCAATGCATGTTTAAATGCATTTTCAACAAACGGGACCAGGATGACCGGTGCAATCATCTTTCCTGACAGGTTTCCTTCTATTGTCAACCTGACCTGATCAGGGTTGATCAGCCGCATTTTCTGCAACGTAATATAACTCTCAAGGTATTGCAATTCCTGGTCGAGCGGGACTTTTTCAACGACTGCATCATACAGCATATATCGCATGATGTCGGAGAGCATCACAAGCGCATCGGCAGCCTTTTCCTTGTCGATACCGATCAGTGCATGAATGTTATTGAGTGTATTGAAGAGAAAATGGGGGTTGATCTGCATGCGCAGCAGGGCGATTTCACCGGTTTTATTCTGCAACTCAAGTTCACGGCTGTGCTGCTGGCTTTCGTACCATTGCTTGAGTGACCTGATGAAGACAGCCAGGAAAACAACTGAATACTCGTACATCCCGGAATAGAGTATGGGAACCACATTCAAAAACCGATAATTTTTGCCCAAAGGAACAGACATGAAAACCGGCCATAAAATATGGTAATTGAAGTACCGCTCAAATAAAATGTAGGCCGCTGCAATGATAAAAAAGAGGACAAAGAACAGGTTGTACCGGTGTTTTAGAAGCAACCTTGGAACTAAAACCCACAGATGCAGGTACACCAGGGCCATTGTGAGTGGCAGGGAGATGAGGATCCACAGGAATGACCGGAACAAACCTATCTCGGAATTGCTGCTGAGCAACAGATTAAAAACAATATAGATCGTCCAGAACAGGAGGTGTTGGACCAAACGGGATATTTTAATCTGATGTCCAGGCATATTATGTAATTCCTTCCGAAATTACATAATAAAAAAAAGGGAAAGGATAAATACGCATCCTTTTCAATGAAACACCACATTTGACCGGCAAACTAATCCCGTTTCCTCTTCAATTCAAATTCCGGTGAAGTGTTCTCAGCCGGATGATCACACGCTCAGATTTGTTTCTTTTTATTCCGGATAACCGGAACCAGATGACGGTATGTCCATATTCAGGCCAGTCTTTTACCTGCCGTATACCCGTGCTTGTTGATGCGTTTGCAGGTTTGGTTGATAAAATTTGGTTGATGCGTTGCCTGGAAGCTACATTCGAATAAAAAAAACCAATGAAAATCATTTATTTGTCAATTGCTTTTCTGATCCTTTGCCTCAACACTCCTCTTTGGGGTCAGGATACCGTAACTGATTATGATGGTAATGCGTATCACACCGTTATTATCGGATCTCAGGTTTGGCTGAAGGAAAATATCACATCGCTTCATTATGATGATGGGACAGATATTCCGGATGTTGTTGCTTATAACAACAGCGACAGTCTGGCACAGATTTTCGGTCGTCTATATACCTGGAATGCTGCCATGAAGAACGTGACCACATCCGGGGCACAGGGAGTTTGTCCCAATGGCTGGCATGTGCCATCTTCCGCACAATTTACGCAACTGGAAATTTTTTTAGGTGGATCACAGGTAGCCGGTGGAAAGATGAAAGATACCACCGCAGGGATGTGGACCTATTCGGCAACTGCCGGCGCCACGAATAGCAGTGGATTTTCGGCGCTACCTGCAGGTGAATATGATGCCCATGAATTTATGATGTATCAATTACTTCATGATTATGCTGTCTTTTGGACCTCAACGCAAACCGGTTCCCTATTGGCTACCGAAAGATATCTTGAATATAACAGTGCTAAATGCCAGCCCTACAACTGGTACAAGGTGATGAAATACTCGGTTCGCTGTGTCAGGGATCAAGGCGTAGGGACAACCGAACCACCAAATGATGAAAGTATCCGGATTATTAATCCGGTGAAAGATTATTTACGCATTGTTACGGATCGCCCACAGGATCTCAGGCTACTTGAAATCTACGATTTACATGGAAACAAACTCATGGTTATCGATTTATCCGGAAGCAATCAGGATGTTAACCTGGATATGTTATCCCCCGGATTATACCTGGCTAAGGTATACTATAAAAATTCATATCTCGTAAAGCGGTTCATGAAGTTATAACTGAAATCATAGAATTGAAAAGCCTATCCATGTCGGGTAGGCTTTTTTATTGGGGTGATAAAAAAATCCCTTTTCGTTCTCCCCCTTTTTCCACAAGAGGGGCTAAAGCAACAACCTTATCATCCCAACAAAATACGCCATTGGATAAAGAGGGGATATAGGCCAGCAACGTTATGCAAACAGTGAATGGGATTGACAAATATTTTTCAAATTCCCTGATCCTGAACGTGGTTGCCATTTTACTCGAATTGTTTGATAAATTTAAGTGAAAATCATTGATTTCAGTGGGTTTTTGTTGTTTCAGTGTGATAAATATGGCGTTGACCAATTTTTCAAACACTCCCTCGAAACCTAACCCTCTTCCTCCACCGTTCGAATCGGAAACCAGAAAGGTGCTCAAAAATTACCAGTTTTTACTATCTTTATCCCATCATACATTTCATATCAAATTGATTTACCAAACCAACCATGAAGAATCCCGAAAGTTTTATTCCCGATTTTAGAGAGCTTGGACTGCTTATGCTGGGCTTTATGCCGTGGATCCTGTTCCTCTTTTTGGCGGGCAGCACAATGCCGAGCCTGAAAACAGCCATTGTCATCAGCCTGGTTACTTCAGTCACCCTTGGCTTTGACGACCTGAGGCGGGGGTTTATCCTTCAGTGGGGGAGCTGCCTCTTTTTCCTGTTTTGCCTCGTCATGGTCAATTTTATGAATAATGTATGGGTGGCCAGGGAGATGGATCTGATATCGAACGCGGCCCTTGCAGCCATCATGTGGTTCTCGGTTTTGATCGGGAAGCCCTTTGCATTGCAATATGCCCGGAGAGGATTGCCGGAAGAACGCTGGAGCGATAAAAATTTTATCCGCGGGTGCCGGTTCATTACGGTAGTGTGGGCCTGGCTGATGACCTTCGCCGTGCTCATCTCCATCTTTAAGAGAAGCTCCTGGTTGCCCTTTTCACACGGCTTTTATTTTGGCCTGACCATCCTGAACATTGTGGCCGGGCTTACCTTCACCACCCTCTTTAAAAGGAAAAAGCGGTTGCTGCGCGAACGGGCTGATATAAATTCAATGAAGGGACAAGGAGGCGACTACATTGGCTGAGTGCAGGTGTCCAAGATCGCGTTGATTCAACTGAACGGTTTCATGCGGCATGTGCACATCAAACATCCGCTTTGATGGGTTATGGATTGCTGTGACCGGCAATGATTTTATACACTGTTTTATTTTTATCTCCTGACCGAATAAAGTAATTCAGGTCAACTCCTTTTTTAATATCCCGGCTTGCTGTTGCAGTTGATATATTTTTAAAAATATTCATGTAGTCAATTCTTGAAAATTCTTTTTTACCCTGGGAAACAAAATATTCAATGCGTTCAACATCGGTTAGAATTCTGTTGTTGAAACTCAAAAGCTCGATCAGGGAATCTTCAATGACTTTTAACATATACTCAATGAAATCTGTTGATTCCCCCTTTTTATCGCAGTTTGATAATACATTGTAATAATCATCCTGCGTTTGGCTTATCAACGTTTCAAATGGTAAAAACTCAAAAACAGGATACTCCTTTCGTAAGATCATGGTTTGCCAAAGCCTTCCCATTCTTCCATTTCCATCAAGGAACGGATGGATAAACTCTGTTTCATAATGGAAAACGCAGCTTTTTATCAGGGTTAATTCATCCTTGATTTTCAAATAGTTAAACAATGTTTGCATCAAGGTCTGAACATTTTTAGCCGGAGGAGCCAGGTGAGCGACTTTTGACCCTTGAAAAACGCCCACCTCTTCTATTCTATATTTGCCTGGATTCTCAATTAAACCCTTCATCAATATTCCATGAGCGATAAGAAATGAATTTGATGAATCCGAATCAAAGGTGGTTAATTTATCATACACCTCAATCGCATTGATCACCTCAAGAATATCCTTTTTGGGCCCGATTACCCGTTTGTTGTCGATCAATGCTGTTACTTGTTCCTGCGTCAGCGTGTTTCCTTCAATCTTCAGAGAAGAATGAATCGTTTTTATTTTGTTCTGTTTTCGTAATTGAGGCGACGGCCTGTTTAAAAAATTGGCTTTAATCTCTCCAATCTTTTCTGAAATGGACGAGATTTGTCTTAAAATTACCGGGGTTATCCTGTAAGGTGGTTTCATTGATACTATCATTTGATACTATCAAATATAGCTATATTTTTTGAACGACCAAATGATCTTCAATTTCCCCTCCTCTAAACCTTTTGCCCGACAATGGATGGTTGCATTATCCGGGAGGCCATTATTATATGAATCCGTTTATAATTGTTCCCGGATTTTTGTATATATTTGATGTAATTTCAACCTGACTTTATTATGGAAACCGGTTTATTCACACACACCTTATGAAAACTATTCTTTTAACTTCAGCGCTGGCATTGATCCTTACCATGGCCGAAGCCCAGGTTCAAACAAGAAAATTGTGTTGCGACACGATTCGACCTGTCACCACGATATCCTTCGAAAATAACAATACGCGTTTTATCACCATCGTTCCAATTGCACAGAACATCTGGCAGATCGGAACACCCTCGAAAAACTTCTTTAACCAGGCCTATTCCATACCCCGCGCAATCATTACCGATTCCATCGCGTCGTATCCGATTAACAACCTATCGTCGTTCGACCTTTCAACCGGCGAATTTAATATAACAGGTTACCTTTATAACATCTTTATTGATTTCAGGCACAAGTTTGATACAGATACCCTGCGCGACGGAGGATCTGTCAGCATATCTTGGGACAAGGGGCAGTCATGGATGAACATCATTACCGACTCCCTGTCACAACAACTGTACGACGAATCACCTGCCCATTATTCATATTCACCTTATGCAAACCTAAAGATTTACACACAAAATGATACCCTTTTCAATGGTGATTATGGGTTTTCGGGAAAATCGAACGGGTGGGTTCATACATGCCTGGCCTGGTTTGACATTGCGTATAAACAACCTTACAACCCTCCGGCAGATACCATGATGTTGCGGTTCACATTCGTTTCTGACTCCATCGATCAGGGGAAGGAGGGATGGATGATTGACCAGATCAAGCTTTATTCGCTCGATTTGGGGAGCGGGTACAAGGATTTATCATCTCAGACCAGGAGGTTTGTCATCAGCCCAAATCCTGTTCAAGCCATTGCCTCAGTTTTACTGGACCATTCGTATAGTCATATCGGGTATATTGTCACCGATATGGTAGGAAAAAAGATACTTGAGGGTACACAGGGAACCATCACTGAACTACACCTTGACTTATCGTCGGTCGATCGGGGGAGCTACCTTTTAACACTTTTTCTGGATCATCAATACAGGGAGACCCAACTGCTTTTAAAGTTGTAATCGTGACCTGAACGACAGCTTCAATTCATCCTGATGACTTTATAAAACAGCTCAACCTGATTTGTTTTAAGCTTCAGCAGGTAAAAACCTGCTGACAGGTCATTTGTAACGATAAAGATCGGGGATTTATTGACAGCTTCAGATTTGACCAATACCCCGGCTGAATTAACCAGTTCATATTCCAGGATATCGGTGTTTGATTTATTGTCGACCTGAATGTAATCGCGGAATGGATTCGGGTGTACTGTTACATTCTTTTTAAAGTCATCCATTTCATCTACGCGGGTATACAGGGGTGTTAAATAGTCGCACGGGAGATTATCGGGCCAGAAGGATGCTTTAAAGAACAAGGTTGAATCACGGTAGCACCTTAAGCCCCTGATACCCCCTTCCATTGGCTGGCCTGTTGAAACACCGAATAAATATTTTAAAGATCCGATCCACTCCATGATCGGATAATCCCCGACGATGCTGTTCGGTTGAGAAAAAATCCAGTCTGCATCCGGGGTAGGTGAGGTGTATTGTCTTTTAAGGGTTATTCCTCCTATCACCGTGTCGTTTATGCTATCCACTTTGTACTGAAACAAATCATGCAATCCCTCATCCGGGCAAAATCCGTTGAATGGAGTATCAATCACGGTTTGAATGGATCCGGCTGCCGCATTAAAATCGTACAGGACCCGAAAACCGGTCAATGCCGGATCATATAAATATACCTTCCCCGAATCATCATAGAAATATTGCAGGGAGCAATGCAGCGTATCATATTCGTAGGTCCAGTTTGGTAACATGACCGCATAGATCATGTAAGATTTGAGAACCCGGCATTGTTTCCCATTGATCAGGGTATCTCCCATCGACTCAATCACGGTGAGTTCGGGTGGTAATCCAAAATTGTGGCTGTAGTACCATTTGGCCCCTGACGGAGCCCAGGACTGGCTGAAACCCAGCAATGAAACGCTGAACAGCAGGGTGAAGGTCAGAAATTTTTTCATGATGCGGTTGATGGATTGTTAGCGCACTTCAGGCTTTAATTCTTAAAGACTTTAGCAACACAGACTGAATTATTCATTCTTATTTTTACAAGATAGACTCCCGGGTGATATTTTTCAATATTGAGGTTAACTGTTTTCTCATTTGTTTGGACTTCAAACATTTTAACTCCCCTGACATCCATTAATTCAACGAATTTGGTATTGTTCCTGTCATTATTGAAATCAATGGTCGCAGTTTTAGTTGTTGGATTTGGATAAATTGTAAAGGAAGAATTTTGCAGGTCATTTATTCCGGCAGGGTAATCGAATTTCATCACGGTTGCCCGCCAAACCTCCTTTTCATCTTGATAAGCCACATACGGTTTTCCGGATGGACTATAGGCAAGGCTGATATCTCCAACACCACTTTCGGTAAATCCTCTGTCCCCAATTGTCACCCATTTGCTCCCGTCAAATTTCATGACTGTGGCTTTATATGAATTTGCATAATCCTTGAAGGCCATCCAGGGTTCGCCGGTTGGGCTAAAAACAAATGATGGATAATCGCCCCTTCCTTGTGACACTCCTTCTTCTCCCACATTCACCCAGTTCGTGCCGTCAAATTTCATCACGAAAGATTTCTCTGTGAACCAAATATCCTTGAATGCAACAAATGGCTCTCCAACCGGACTAAAAGCCAGACTTATATTTTCAGCACTTCCCGGTGAAAATCCAGTCGCCCCGACCTTTTGCCAGACACAATCCAATGGTGAAGATTTTAGCCGGGCTTGTTGTGCACTAATCATAAGGGGCAACAGAAACAATGAAATTGTAATTATTCTTTTCATCTCATTTGATATTGAAAAGTTTTTAAGGTACACTCATGTGCTGTAAGCAATCGCAGAATGGGGAAATCGTTGAGAAGTAAGAAAACGCTTGCATATTTTCGGTTGGCGGCTCGCTGAGGGTGTTAAATTTCATCTGCAATATTGACCTTACCACCTAAGCCTTTTTCAACAATGTCGTATAATGTTTTCAAGTTCGTCCCTGCGAGATGAGCCTTTTTTTCCATAAACATCATCTTTTAACTGTGTCCAGGATTTGATATTTAAATGTTCTTTTTTCATAATTTCCCCTTTCTTTTTTCTTCGAAATATTCTGCCATTAACCTCAATGCGATGGATATTTCTGATTTGGGTGTCTTTTGTGATTTCTTCTGAAACCCATTGAGTTGAATTACAAGCCTAAAACCTTTGATAAGCTTTTCAAGTCAGCATTGTTGCGATATTGCTGCATATTATCAGCCATTGATTGCTAATCAACAAAGGTTTCTTTAATAATTGATTTGACTTTTTTAATTTCCTTTGTATCCAGATCCCCAATAATTTTGATAATCCTTGTCAAATCAATCGTTCGAATTTGATCAATCGCAATCCAATTATCATTCCCTTCGAGTTCAAATTTAGTTCTCGTCATATAATCCTTAGACTTCGATGTAACAGGTGCAATGGTTATTGTTCTCAAATGTTTATTCATCTCATTGGGTGAGATTACCACGCAGGGTCTTGTTTTTTTTATCTCACTTCCAACCGTGGGATCCAAATTGACAATGACAATCTGATATTGTTTTATTTCCATTCCTCAAGATTTTCGTCGTTAAAGATGTCATCTATTAAAAGTGTATCATCCCCATTTGAATGCATCTCCTGAAATGATTTTTCCCAACCTTGTCTTGGCGTAGTGACAGGTTTTAAAATAATCCGACCTTTTTCCAGAATCAATTCGACTTTATCTCTGATGTCATATTTCTCTAACAGATTTTTTGTCAATCTGATCCCTTTAGAATTTCCGATGTCGATCACTGATATTTGCATAAGATTCGTATTTATAATCACATTGTAATTACAAAAGTACACTTTATTTCAATCGATCTCATAGGCTGGTTTTATTTTTATCACGTATCATTTTTTCACTGCTTTACAAACTTACCAGGTATGCAGGCAGATTCTTTTATTACTGACACCCTATGATTGCCATTGCAAAATTTGTTTAACTTTGGTCACACGAATGGGTAACTGATCTTTAATTATCCCGTGGAGCATAACTAAATTCACGATTACCATGAAGAATTTATTGACCAAATATGCCCACTGGGGTGTTCTTTGCATCATTTTTATCCTAATCGTTCTATACTACTTTTTCTCTGCTGGTTATTATGGTTCCACTGAAAACATAACGCATTTTCTTTACTCAAAATGGGCTTTTCAAATGCCCGAATTTTTCATTTATCCCTGGGCCAGACCTCTATATACCGCATTGAGTGCACCATTCGCCCAATTAGGATTCAAGTGGGTTCAAATGCTCAATGTGTTGCTTGGCATGGCAACTGCTTATTATTGTTATAGGATTGCAAAGCTCCTGAATCTCCATCCGGCCCTGCCAGTGATCATATTTGTCTGTTTTACTCCGATGTATTTCATCATGATGCCCACCGCGCTTACAGAAATTATTTTCAGCTTTGTACTCGTATTCTCCTGCTATTTGTTCTTAAGCGGGCATTATTATGCCTCAGCAATTGTAATATCATTCCTCCCGTTTGCCAGAAGTGAAGGATTTTTCCTTTTATTCTTCTATTTCCTGGCCCTGCTGTATGTAAAAAAATATAAACCAATCCCATGGCTGGCAATTGGCACACTTTTTTTTAGCCTGGTTGGCTGGTACCATTACAAGGACTTTTTTTGGGTTTTTACTAAATTTCCATATCAGGTTCACCATGGGTTGTATAACATACATGGTGAACTGTTCCATTTTGTAAAATATTATGATGAAATTATAGGACTTCCGCTTGTCATATTGTTTATTATAGGTACGCTGCAGGTTTTCAAAGAAATATTTTCCAGGGATCGCATGCTTAGGAATAGTTCGGTGATCATATGCTTATTGTCGTTGTTTCCTTTTCTTTTTTATCTTTCCCTGCACTCGTTTCTCTATTGGCAGGCATTGGGAGCATCGGTCGGCCTTACAAGGGTTATGGCCGGTGTGACCCCGTTAGCCGTAATCATATCCCTTAAGGGGTTAGCTGCATTATTCCGGTATTTAAGAATATCAGAACTCCCGCGAAATATTATCTCAGGGATAATAGTCCTGCTGGTTATTTATTCATCTTACCGTCTCTATCCAATTCCTTATCAGCAGTCTTCGGAGGAGGAGACTATTTTTCGTGCCTCCAGGTGGGTGAAAGATTCTCCCTATGTTCATAAACTCCAATTTTTTACCGATTTAACAACACCCTATGTACTGGGGATCAATCCATTTTTTAATAATCCACCTAAAGGAAAACTTATATACGTTTGTGACTGGCTGAACATCATTGATGAAGGGTCAGTAGTATTATGGGAATCCCGTTTTGGCAGCAACGAATCCCAGATTCCTTTAGATTCCATTCTCAGTCATCCCCGCATGAAGCTGATAAAATCCTTTTATCCAAGCAATATGAATATTCCCTCTGGTGAAAAAACATATTGCTGCATGGTTTTTATTACCTGCAGTGGCAATCCAAGGTATGATAATTATGCCATCCGGGATTCATTGAATGATGCTTTGGTAGCTGAACACAGGCTAAAAACACTATTGGTTAACTCATTTGATCAGTCCACAGACGTTGGGAATCCCTTGTTATTGTCAAAAGATACAGTACATCATGGAAAATTCTCATTCAGGATGGATGAAAAAACAACGTTCAGTCCCGGCTTTTTCCAGCAGGTAAAGGATCTTCGTGTTAAGCAGCGTGATTCTTCCGGACAGGTGATTGAGGCTAAAGGAATTGAAGTAGTTCTGTATGTTTATCTGTTAAAGCCCTTAAAGCCCTCAAATTCTTTATTGGTCATGTCATTTGAACATAACAATCAGTCATACAGCTACATTTCATTAAATCTGAATGATCAGAAATTTAAATTAAACGTATGGAACCGGGTATTTCTTAGTGCCCTATTACCTGAATTTAAGTCTCCTGAAGATGTACTAAAAATATACGTCTGGAATCCGGATAAACAGGTTTTTTATTTGGATAACATGCAAGTAATCTTGACGAAGTGAGATAGAAAAATATTTCAAATGTGGCCGGAAAGGATACTAAAGATCAATATGAGTGTTTTTGTTATTTTCATTCCAGGAATCATTGCTTTACTCCATAATGGTTTCCAGTTATTCATTCAGGTACGTCCGGTAAAACTGAATGGCCTGGTAAATCAAGCCGGCAAGAAAAAGTACAAATAACCAAACAGATCCTGTCGTAAAATTATCTGCCTGGATTGAGATGAATACAAGATAGCTTATAATAAATGGCATCATCATTAATACACAGAAATTATATATTTTGAATTTTTTCAGATACGGCATGGAAATAATCCAGATAATGCATAAGACCATTACAATAATTTCATAGGATTTCATAGAATTTTCAGTTTTATCAGATTATTCCTGCATGGCTGTTTCGTAAATGATAATTTTATTATTCGCGATGATGGATAATTTTATCCAACCATATCTTACCTCATTTCCATTCATCATCCGGATGCCGATATAGTTGACTTCATCCTGCGGGAAGGTGTTGCAGTTATTGTAGTTATACACAAATATACGCATAACCGTGTCGGGTTTAATGATGGTTTCAGGTGGCAAACCATATGAATCATCGCTGAGAATCAGGGAGGCAGTTTTAAAAATGGTCTCCTGATTGATTTTATCGTTGGTCGTTAGGACTGAAATTTTAAACACGTTTGGGTTGATACCCAAAATGGTATCATGATCGCTCATGGGGCTACAGGAAAACATTTGTTGCACATCGAGATGTACCTTCCCATCCTCTCCAATGGATGAGGATTGATCAATGTACATAAACATTGTATCCTGCGTGTAAAAACCGGAAACGGATGCTTTGTTTGTCATGCAGTTGAGTTCTGAAACCGGATGGTAGCCTATTCCATATGAACCTAACTTCTTACTGATAAGCCTGATATCACCCTCGCCATCATGATCCAAATCCAGGTCAAAATATGCCGGCATTACATTGAAAACAATGACCGTATCGAAAATATGGCGAACCATATGGGTGTAGTCACCAATGATCACTGTGTCGGACCGGACATAGATATCCTCTTCTTTTTTACAAGCGTAGTTGGACAATAAGAGAAGGAGCAGACAAACGTTGAAAATGTTTTTCATGCTTGAGCTAATTGATTAAAATCTTGGTCGGACCATTCAAAGTATTGGATTTTCCAATAACCTTAATAATGTATAATCCTTTGGGTATTCCGCTCACGGAAAGAAGATAGGGGTTTGAGTCCATCCGGTTTCGGAACACCTCCTTCCCAAGGTAATCCAGTAAGACAATTTCTGCATTTTCACCCGGTTTTAACCCGGTCACCTTTATTTCTGCATGGTCGGTAACCGGATTTGGGGAGATGGTTATTCCCGGTATCTCAGTATTTGGAGATTCAGGCATGGCCACCAGGGTATTGCAATTGGTTGATACAGGGGTTCCCCAGGTTTCGCTACCCTTGGAAAAGTAAACAAGATCTTTTTCAAAGCTCTGGTAACCATAACTCATGTACTCATAATAGTATGTACGACCCAATCCGGGTACATATTCAGATTTAGTTATGTAACCTGGTTCCCACTCTTCATAATAGCAATTTGAAACCGAATCAAAAATATATTGTCCAGGTCTTATAAACTTTACAAAACGATCATTGAAAGCACCCCTGGCTTGGGAGAATTTAGCCGCAGCGGGAGAATATCCATATGAATGTGGTTTATATTCATTCGGCATCGATATTATTTCCTCTGGGTCATTTGGATAAAAGTAGTGCCTGATAGTGGTTGTGTCAATTTCTGATAAGAATCCTGGTGGATAAACGTAGTCTCTCCTTGTGCAGCGTTTCATTAAATAATCAACATAATAATTATTGATATAATCTATCCTGTCGAGTACCGTTAGAATTGCTTTCTCATAATAACGAATTTGTAGTGCGTTTGAAAAAATCTGATAATGAAATTCATCACCAATAGCGAAGTCATACACCTCTTGCTCGCCGTAATTCTGAATGCCTATCGGAGGGGTCGATTTTCCGGCAAGTTCATATAGTCTTATCGTATCGGGCAGATGATATACATCAAAACTGGTCACCAGTCCATAGTGTTTACTCAGTTTAACCGGGGTATCGTTCAGGGGATGGCTGATATTTTTACCCTCAGCGTTTTTTGCCTGAAAGGAGATTGATTTTACGGAATCAGGCTGACCCAGAACATCTTCGGAAACAGCATTTCCAATAGAAGCCATCACATACCCGCCACCGGCAAGATCGCAGAAGCGCCAGGTTTGACCAGTCTGAGCGGTCGTCCTGATCCTGACCGTGTCGTTGTTCCTGTTAAAAAGACAGTACGACCCATCATGGGTTAATATGACTTTAAAACCCAGCACAGACCCGTGATGGATATCATGGCATCCGGATCCTGCATTATTTTCACGTATGGCGGGGTATGAGTAATAGGTAGTATCGGAATTCGCAGATATTGCGGTTGAATCGAGCCGGAATGCCTGTAATGTGTCATTGCTGTCAATAAAATAGGTAGTGCCGGGTGAACAGATGTTTTGCCAGTTCTGCCCTTCAAGGGCAAAGGGAAGCAAAAGGAACCAAAAGAACTTCAGTGTTTTCATCTGGTGATTATTTATTACGTTCTACTGTTTGATTATCTTCCTTACCTGTACACCATTTTTCGCAACCAATTTCACGAAATAAACACCTGTTGGCAGCGCGGTAATATCAACCGTGTTGGCGGGTCCGGTGATTTCCTGCTGCAAGCATACCTGGCCGAAAATATTCACGAATTGCAGACTATGGTACGGATTATCTTTTGGCAGTTCAATATTAATTTGTGTTGTGGCTGGATTTGGAAAAATCTTTATATTGATTGGATTGCTCCTGTTGCCGGTTCCGGTATAGGTGCTGTCAAGATAATGAACGTAGGTTGTAAAGGTAACACCATAATCAGTACTGTAATCAATGAAAAGTTCGGGAGTCCATGTTGAGCGTCGGGCAACATAAAATGTTCCTGGTTTTCTTCCGGCTGTATAGGATGTAAAATACCAAAAACCAACATCATGCTTTTGCTGAAATGTAACTGTATTTCCATAATCCGTAGCATGGTAGATGTAAAAATAATCTTCGTTCGGAGAATCCCAAACCAGTAGATAAAATTCTCCCGGTGATGTTCCACGTCTTATGTCGTAGTAAAAAGGGTCGTAGGGAATTGAAATCTTGTGCGATTGATAGGTGGCCCCATAATCTGTAGATATAACGACATTCATTATAGTGTCCACATAAATGCTGTCCACTATAGGGTACCCGCTAAAATATAACTCACCCGGATTGACTCCTGCTTCTTGTAATTCCAATGAATCTGCCATAGGCAAGGTATCAAAAGAAGAACCGAAGTCGGTACTTCTGCACAAAACAGGTCCTGATAAATATGATTGGAAGTAGATTTCACCGGGTATACAACCGGAAGCCGGCGAATTTGGGTGAAGGAAATACTTTTTTATCAATGTCATACCGGTATCCAGGCTGACTGAAAATGTATCGGGTGCATGATCAGGGCACTTGTAAACCACTCCGGATTTGGAATCGCTGGAGAGTGCAGACGGAGCACCGGGTAAGGTGTAAATAAATTCATTATTCCTTACTGAGAAGCTAAGTCCATTGTCAGTGGAGTGTAGGATTGTTTCATAGATTGAGTAGTATTCATAAGGATACCAATAGGTGCTGAGGTATATCTCGGAGGTGTCCTTTCCCATGGCCATTTGATGATGCTGCAAATAAAATCCAGATTGAGCATATACAAGGCAGGGCAATGAAACGATCAATAACAAAAGAAATAAAATTTTCATACAAGATAAATTAAGTCTGGAGCTATTGATATTACAACACCTCCAGACTATAAAGTTATAATATTTATTTTTGTTTAATAATTTTTATTTTTTTAGTAATCTGATTATCAAATGGAAAAAATGCTCACTCTGACCAGCCTTCGCCGAAATAACATAACCTCCTCACCTTGTTTAAAGTTAAGAAGATATAGTGGTAAATAAAAATCGGCAGAGGGTGGTCAGATGATCCGTTTTGTGCAGTTCAGAGAGGAGGATGGCCGAATCCATGAAGATCAGCGCCTGCCGGTAGTCGGAAGCCCGGAACCAGATCATGGCCATGTTGTAATAGAGCCTGGGAAGTATTTTCCTGCACGAAGTATCATGAGCGAAACGAAAAGCCTCAGCATAGTAGTAAAAGGCTGAATCTGGCTTGAAATTGTAACAAAGCGCCCCGGCCATCAGGTTGGCCTTTGCCAGCATGGCTGCCGACGAATCATGTCGCGCCAGTCGAAAAGCTTTTTCTACACAATTCCGAGCCCTGTCAGGATCTTTGATCTTATAATATTCAACGAGCGAGTCAAGTACCTCAAGGGAATCGCCTGTTAACGAAGGTTCAGTTGTTTTTCCTTCGGCGAGGTTGTGACCACGGTCAGTACATCCCAGGATAAGCGCTGTGATTGAGAGCAGAAAACAGGCGAGGAGGCAATAGAATAACCGTTTCATTCAGTTATTTGAGTTCATGAATATCATCATAGATTTCCCCCGAACCAGCGTTTCAAGTAACTACTGCAGGATCAGTTTGGTGGTCTTTGAATAATCGCCCGACCGGAGTTTCAACAGGTACATTCCTTTGGGCAATGCCGCGAGATCCAGCTCACCCGAGGCAGGGAGGGGTTGATTGAATCGTTCCACGCCGGTGAGGTCCGTCAATTGGATGAACACCGGCGGGGTGGCTGGCACGGGTCCGAAGGAGATTTTCCCGGCGCTGGGGTTTGGAAAGACCGACAGGCGGCTGGCCCAGGCAGGATCGGAGATCCCGACCGCCGGACTCACCGTAACGGCCAGGGGTTCCGAAGTGCTTCCCTCGCCGATGCTGTTGATCCCCTTGACCGTGATGTTGAATGTGCCGAGAAATTCAGGAGTCAGGTTCAGCAGGGCCTCGCTTGAAGTTGAGTTGATGGTGCCTGCTTCAGCCGGGGTCACCTCCCACAGGTAGGAGGTGGCGTTGATGATGGCCGGGGTGGTATAGGGCACATCCAGCTGGTTTTTTACCAGCGATTGCGGACCGGTAACAGGCTGTGCCGGGTAGGGCCGGGGTGAGGAGGTCACCATCTGGTTGGTATGGGTCCAGGTATGGTCAGGGGCGCTTACAACCCACGCATAGGTAGAGATCTTAAGCCCTTCGCCGTACCAGGGATTCATGTAGAAGAGCATATCGCCCATCAGTCCGTGCCCGACCAGGAAGTGTCCCCCGCCCGCGGTCCATCCCCAGCGGATAATGAAGGGACGGTTGTGGGTCACCTCGCTGGTGATGACGGCCATGCTCAGGGGGCTGCCAACACCGTTGTTCGTGATCGAAGCAAAATGAACCAGGATATCCTGGATGCTGCCGGCATATCCCCAGTTGTAATTCCAGTAATTGCAACCCTGGGTAGCACTGGTACAGCAGTTCACCGGTCCGAAATCGTGCCAGGTGGCTACCGTACGCGTATATTCCGCAATGACGCATTGTTCGGTGGGGGTGCCATAATAATCCAGTGCGCAGGCGCTTACGCCCGCCCAGCACCATTGGTTTTGTTCCTGGGTGAGTTCCGTGACATTCAGGACCTGAGCCTTCGACGTGAAGGCAAGGGTGCAGAAAAGGATCGCTGCAACCATTTTTATTTTTCCGTTCATGGCTGAAGTTTTTTACCGGTTTTGATTATTTGTGGAAAGCGTTTCACGGATCATCCCTGCCACCTCGTCCAGGTTCCGGGTTTTGACGGGGGTTTCATTCAGCCGGTCAATGTTGAGGGTGGCCGAATGGAGCGGGAGAAGTTCAATCTGGCCGGGGGCAGCCTGGGGATCGGCATAAAAGAGGAAATCGGATTGAAGAGGATATACCCTGAAGAGTTTGATCTCCGCGAATTGTGCCGGGGTGAACCGCTCCTGCATGGCGGCCAGTTCCAGCGCCAGAACATGGGCGCCGAGATCCACGATTTTCCAGTCGTTGTTGATTTTCACCACGGTGACCAGGGCGCAGTTCTGCCGGTCAACGATGACCGGGATCCGCCATTCCCCGATACTTTTCAGGGAAGGGGCGGCGCCGGGTTGGGTAAAGAAGGCATCATCAAGGGTAAAAACCTGCACCGGAACGCCCAGGCTGGCCCGGGAAAAGTCGCTGCGGTTCTGAAATCCATACAGCGCTTCCCTGCCGGCCGGAATTTTTTCCAGCCACTCCGTGAGGGAACCGGACACGGCTGCCGGGAGGTTTTGAATTGCATTCTCCTGGGAGTATCCCTGCAAAATCAGGAAAAAGAGGAGAAGAAGGAGACTCGTTTTTTTCATGACAATCAAAGTTTATTATTGTTTTATAAATTTCCTGACCGCAATTCCCTGGTCAGTCATTGCTTTTAACAGGTAAACTCCGCCCGGAAGGTGACCGACATCCAGGGTGGTGGTTGTGCCGGAGGCCTGGGCTGACTCTATCCATTCTCCTTCGATGCTCAGAATATCAAAGGTGGCCTTTTGACTGCAATCGATGGTCAGTTTGCCGGCAACGGGATTGGGGAAAACAGAGAGGTGAAGGGAGTTGCCTAACTCATTCATCCCGAAAATGGTACTACTGCTTCGTTTTGGCTTGCTTACCGAAACAAAGTCGGGAGCGACGGAGATGATGCGGTACGAACGGTTGAATCCGGCGGCTGTCTGCACATAGCGGGTGCCATAGGGCCAGTTCTCCCCGATGGTGTCGCCCCGCCTGTTGGCCACCACATTCTGATGTTCATGGCCGTTCAGTACCAGGTCCACGTGGTTTGAGTCGCAGATGTTCAGGAAACGGGTCCTGTTGTTGACGAAGGAGTTGTCGGCCGTATCGGAAACATGTCCCGTGAAGGGCGTTCCGTCGGAGTTTGTTCCGATGGCATTGACAGCAGGATGATGGAAGACAATGATCTTTCTTTTGGCGCTGTTCTGGTGCAGGATGTCTCTCAGGTAGGTGATTTGATCGTCCGACAGTCCGCTTCCCTCTATGTCGTCGGGGTTGGGCACAACGGAGGGACTATCGTCATGACCCGAGCGCAGCATCACCATCACGGCAATATCCGTCGTGATCGCATAATCCCTGTCGGGGGTGATGTATTTCGTATAATATTTCAGGGTATCGTTTGATACCGGCTGTTGTGAAAGGGCGACCCAGTATTCGTGGTTGCCGGGGGTGAAATAGATGGGGATGGTTCGGGCCGAATCGATAAAATAGTCGCCAATGGCCGGATTGGTGAGGGTGGGCGGGAAAAGGTAACGGGTAATGGTGGGATACATGCCGTCGGGGGTCTCATTGCCCACATTGGAAACATCGCCGCTCACCACGACAAAGGCGGGTTTGGGATTCAGTGCGGTAAATTCCCTGATGGCGATGCGGAAGTATTGCGCGTTGGTGTCGCTGTTCTGGAAAGGAATGTTCGAAATGTGCAGGTCCGACATATCTACAAAGGTGAACTGGGCGAAGGAGCCCGGGGTTGTCATACACAGGATTACAATCAGAAAGATCAGCTTTTTCATGGTTCGGGTGACTGTGACATGGATTTGGTTCATCCTTACAGCAGGATAAAGGTATAAAATTAATCGCAATATAAATCAGGTCAGGAAAGGTAAAATTGATACCGGAACGGTAACGCTGCTGGGTGTTTTTTCTTAATTTCGCACGGCCATGAAATCACGACTCTGGAACCGGAACTTCACCCTGCTCACCCTCTCTAATTTCCTGATGTGTTCAGCCTACTATTCGCTGATCTCCACGCTGCCCCTGTATATCTCCTCTGTACTGAAGGCAAATCACAGCATGGTCGGATTGGTTCTTTCAAGCTATGCCATCGCCTCCATCCTTGTCAGGCCCTTCTGCGGGTTCAGCCTGGACTATTTCGGCCGGAAGACTATTTTCATCGCCTCCCTCCTGGTTTACGGGCTCATCTTCAACGTTTATATTGTCACGGCCACCGTTTGGTTCATGATCGTGGTGCGTTTTATGCACGGCCTGACCTGGGGCCTGACCACCACCTCGAATTCAACCATTGCGGGAGATATCATCCCGGCTGACAAACGGGGGGAGGGGTTCGGTTATTTCGGGGTGATGACCACCGCAGGCATGGCGCTGGGCCCCCTGGTCGGATCTTTTGTTTTGCAGCACGGGGGCTATGATGCCATGTTTCTGTCGGGATTCGGCATCAGCATGCTGAGCATGATCCTGTCCACCTTCATTCATTACCCTGTGTTCCACCGGCTCCCCGAATCCACCTTCCAATGGAAGAATCTGGTGGAGACCAATGTGCTCATCCCCTCGCTGAACCTGCTGATCACCTCATTGTCCTATGGCGGGCTGCTCTCCTTCATTGCCCTTTACGGGGAGGAGATCGGCATTAAAAATCCCTCCGGGTTCTTCCTGATCTATGCCATCGGGATCATCACCTCGCGATTTACAGCCGGGAAGGCGGTTGACCGGAACGGGCCGCGAAGGATCATCATCCTTTGCCTCTCGCTGCTGATCATTGGTTTTCCGATCCTCGCCCTGGTAAAAAACGAATTTGGTTTTTATTTCTCTGCGATCATCCTGGGATTCGGAGGCGGCGTGGTGTGGCCAACCTTTCAGACCATGATCAACAACATTGTTGAACCAAACCACCGGGGGGCTGCCAACTCAACGGCCTTTATCGCCATGGACCTGGGAATGGGGCTGGGGATGATCTTTGCAGGTATTATCTCCCAGCAGTATTCAATCTCAACAGCCTTTCTTTTCTGCTCGCTGTCCTCTGTTGTCGGGTTGACCCTTTTCCTCCGGCTCACCCTGAAACACTACCTGGCCCGGCGGCGGGTGATGATCCTTACCATGAACATGCCAGGTGGTGACTCGCATTGAAGGAAACGGTCCTGAATTCGGAAACCGATATAAACACGATAAGCAGTCTGCGCCAACCTTAAAAGATACTGCCTATGTACCAGAAACAATACAAGGAATTCCGCCTGAGAGCCTTTTACCCGAATTATTTTGCCATCCGGCAAACGCTGGATGAAGGGTTTACTTTGGGTCCGGAAGCTGATCCCACAGTCTTTCCCCGGTCAGAACTGGAGTACAAGAACCTGGCTGATGGCAAGGTTTATTTGCTGTACCTAAAAAATATTGATCTACTTAACCTCTGCCAGTCTGACCGGTTTCGAGCCAACCGTTACCTGAACCTGCTGATCGGATCATTTCTTCACGATCCCATTGCGGTAAAGGAGAAAGAGCTGGCAGAAGCACAATACCGGAGCATTCTTGATGCAAAATTCGGAAAGGCTTCTTTTATAGAGGATGATTCGGTTGTACCGGCATCCACTACAAATTTGTATGATGAAGAGCTGCTGAGCCAAAAGGGAAAGGTGTTGATGGATCTTTATCGCGAGGGTTACCCGGTGCCCGATTTCTGCGTTCTCACTTCGCGTTCTTATCAGCTCGGCCCGCGGCAACGGGAAGCATGCCTGCACAATGCAATTTCCAACCTGGAACAGATGACCGGCGATAAACTTGGCGATCCTGACCGGGCTCTGGTCTTTGCGATGCGCTCTGCCACGCCCTATTATATTCCCGGCTTGATGCCGACCTACCTGAATGTCGGGGTTACGAAGCTCGCCTTCAGGTCGCTGGAACAACGATATGGTCGTCAGGTAGCCAATAAAATTTACCTGAGCAACCTGCAATCCATTTGCCAGATAGTTGGCCGTGAACAGGATTTTTTGAGGTCCGTCAGGGGAGATTGCGCTTCGTTCACCGAAGATATTGAGGAGCGGATCGGTTTCCTCTTCAGCAAGATTAGCCAGATTGACGAACAGATGCTGTACGATGCTCATTACCAGGCTAGAATGTTCATGCGGATTTCACACAGCTTCTTTACACGGAACCAGGATCTCATCTATACTTTTCAACGGGGCCATGTCACCTTTCCCTCTCTCATACTTCAAAAGATGGTATGGACCATTCGCAACCAGGATTCCTACCCGGGGGTTTTGTACAGCCGGCATCCCCGCACAGGCCTTGGAATGCAGATTGAAAGTGTTCGTGAGATCTTCGGGGAGGAGATCATGACCGGGACCGTTCATGCCGATCAACGTGAGTATTTTGACCGTGACGAAATCAAGGAGGAATTTCCTGCCATTTATCATTTTACTCCTATCCTTCCCCGGCTGGAGGTGAGGCTCAAATCACCGGCAACCATTGAGTTCGCGGTCGAATCGTTTGAAGGGACTTCTCTTTTTGCCATCCTTCAGCTGAATTTGTCTGAACTGACCGGGCGGTCAACCCTGCTGACAGCCATCGACCTGTTTAGGAATAAGATCATCACGAAAAAAAGGGTGATCCAACTCATCCGCCCGTATCATCTGCGGCAGATCTTTTCGGAGCGGATCGACGATGAATCATTGCGATCCCTGACCCTGTTCGGTTCGGGTGTTTCAGTTCTGCCCCGCTCAGCCGTCACAGCAAAGCTCTATTTTTCGATGCCCAAAGCCTTGGAGGCAAAGATGAAAGGGGAGAAAGTTTGTATCTGTCAGGAAAAATTCATCCCGTCAGAGACCATCTTTATGGGCGAACTCGATGCCATCCTGAGCATGAATCCGCTGGCCATCCATGTGGTGACAGCATGCCTGGGGTATGGCATCCCGGCCTTTATCAATCTGAAGAATCACCAGATGAGCCTGAAGGAGGATGTACTTGCCAATGAGGAGGGTTTGACTATCACAGAGGGTTCATGGATTACCGTATCGAGCAAGCATCACTGCATTTACCTGGGAAGGGCCAACTATAAACCTGCCCGATTTCAGAAATATCTGGAAGGTCAGTCGCTGGATATGGAAGCCAAGGAGGAGAAGGTATTCGTCAACATGGCCCATGCCTATGAGGCTTACCGGGAGATCCTGAACACCCTGAAATCAGAGGAGACCATGACCCTTTCTGACCTCGTCAAACTGATCAGGAACGATTATGACCATGAACCCAAGAAGGCCGGAGAATTCGTCAATGGCTGGTTTGATGCCCATATGGATTATTATTATACGGAGATCCTGAAAAGCGGACTGGGATCACACCTGGATCAACACAAGATTTACAGCTTTCTTACGGTCGACCGGAAGATCCTATTCTTTAAAAGCATGATCCAGAAATGCCATAAGGAAAAACTGAGCGGATTTTCGGCGGGAGCCTTTATGCTTGGCAGGTTTTTATGCCAGATGCACCCACTCTCCTTCTGGAGCACCTTTGATGCTGCCGGGATCGTATTTATGCTGAACGAATTTATTTTGTTCGAAAAATACATGCAGGTGCTTCAGGAATTCGGGGAACGTCACCTGAGCAGGACCAGGACCAGGATACTGACCGACGATCTTGATACCATTTCGCTTTCTGCCATGGATCATGAAGTCTTTATCCCTCTGAAATTATCCTCTCCCGACTGGAATGAGGTAGAAAGACTTATGCTGACCTGCTGTGACAAGGACACCCAGTTGCTGGTAAAATTGCTCAAACAACCCTACGGAACTCTTTTTAACTACGATCTGCCCTGGTCATTTGAAAAACTCAGGACTATATGTTCCGAAATGAAGCGGGATATCCCCAATCAGGCCTCGTTGTAGAAGTACTATGATAAAATTAAAAAGTGTATCTTTGATTTTGCCGTAACCCCTCATCAAAATCAAAAATGAAAAAATTTCTATTTCCATCCATTGCGACGGTAATCGTCGTACTGATCATTGTTTTTCTGTTTGTAATCGGTAAGCGAAAAGAGCAGGGTGGCCGGCAGGATGTCCTCAGCAATATTCCTGTGAATGTATGCACGGTCAAAAAGCAGGTTCTGTCAAACCTGGTGAGCATGGTGGGGGTGGTCAACCCGGTGAACGATGTCGACATCATTGCCGAAGCAGAGGGGGTGGTCAAGGCGATTCATTTCAGGATCGGCGATCAGGTGAAGAAGGGCATGGTGCTGGTTGAGATTGATGACCTTGTAAGGAAGTCGGACATGGCCCGTTCTGAGATCAACTATTTCAAGGCCAAACGCGATTTCGAACGAAATAAGACCCTGTATGAGCAGAATTCGATTTCGGCAGCACAGCTTGATCTTTCGCGGCTGGATATGCAATCGGCCGAAAATGACATGACCCGTTCGCAGAAGGCGCTGGATGATACCAGGGTGAAGGCAACCATTGCTGGGACCATCAATTCGAGGAAGGTAAACGAAGGATCCTATGTTCAGCTCAATTCCAGCATTGGCAATATCGTCGATATCTCCACCCTGAAGGTCCGGGTGAATGTTTCGGAAAAGGATGCCTTTATGCTTCACCCCGGCGATTCGGTAGAGATCAGTACCGATGTGTACCCCGGCCATATTTTTTATGGTCATGTTGACAACATTGCCTCCAAAGCCGATGACGACCACACCTTCCCGGTGGAGATAAAACTCCCCAATTCATCCGAATATCCATTGAAGGGAGGCATGTTCGCCAGGGTGAATTTCACCTCCATCACCTCGCGGAGCAGCCTGGTGATCCCCCGGGAGGCCCTGACCGGCAGCGTTCGGAATGCGAATGTTTTTGTGATCACCGGAAATATCGCCCGGCTGGTCAGCATCACCATCGGCCGCGAATCGGGCCAGTTCCTGGAGGTGCTGAACGGGCTGGAGGAGGGTGCCCTGGTTGTGACCAGCGGCCAGAACAATCTGTCGGATAACGTTAAGGTTATAATAGTGAAATAATGAAACAAAACCATGACGCGTGTTGCGCCATGATAAGCCCGTGAAAAGGGGATAATGTTGTTCATTGAAACTTTTCGAAGAAACCCAGTAGGTAGCCAATCCTATCCGGCAAAGACCAACCAT